>ERZ827496.280-NODE-280-length-76198-cov-6.020737_pt1 | contig 76198 bp, 71 predicted proteins | sample MGYA00519769_ERZ827496 | MGnify/ENA primary metagenome ERZ827496 (study PRJEB31778, sample SAMEA3449327) | human gut metagenome | biome: human gut; feature: human-associated habitat; material: faeces | place: United Kingdom | collected 2010/2012 ...
GTCGCCTTCGCCAGCGGTGCCATGGAAACGCATGTGCTGACCGGCGAACGAAACAATTCACCGCAATCCCATACGGAAATAGCATCTCAGATAAAAGCGTACGGGCAGGCGGAATATTCCATCGTATCAACCTAAATAACAGGCATCCCCCCCTCAAATATAACTCAGCGGCTCATCCACCAGCTTCTCGCCCAAAAACTTCTCCAAAAACAGCTTAGTTCTTGGGTGCTGTGGATTGGCAAACAGTTCTTTGGCGGCGCCCTGTTCTACAATTCGCCCTTCATCCATAAAAATGGCACGGTTGGCAACGTCGCGGGCAAAGCTCATTTCATGAGTGACGATCACCATGGTGCGGTTTTCTTCTGCCAGTGCACGGATAGTGCTTAGTACCTCACCCACCAGTTCAGGGTCCAGCGCCGAAGTAGGTTCATCAAAAAGTATGACTTCCGGCTGCATCGCTAATGCTCGAGCAATAGCCACGCGCTGTTGCTGACCACCGGACAGGCGTTTTGGAAACGCGTCCTCTTTGCCCTTTAAGCCAACTTTTGCCAGCAGTTCACGCGCTCGGGCAATCACCACCTCTCGCTTTTCGCCTTTAACGATAACCGGCCCTTCAATAATGTTTTCCAGCACGGTACGGTGCGGGAATAAATTAAAGTTCTGGAAGACAAAACCCACTTCCTGACGCAGTTTTCTAATTGCCGTTTTTTGTCGGCTCAGCGGCTGGCCGCCATCAATGGTGACATCGCCAACCTGAATCGTGCCGCCGTCAGGTTCTTCAAGCAAATTGATGCTACGCAGCAACGTGGTTTTACCAGAACCACTTGGCCCAATGATGGCTACCACCTCACCCTTCTCAACCGTGAGATCGACGCCGTGCAGCACGGTGTTTCCGTTAAAGGATTTCGTCAGATTTTTTACTTCAATAGTGCTCACTGTGGGCTCCCAAACGGATACGTCTAAAATCGATACTGTGCAGATGCAACGCCGCGTACACGGCACGTCACCCAATATAACGGCAACTTTAGCAACTCAGGGCAGGGAATAAAAAATTTTGCAGGAATATGGTTAGACTGATATGGAATAAGACACAAAAAAGCCATCGTTACGATGGCTTTTCATACTGAAGGCTTAATCAGCAGACCGCTGTTTTTTGCCAACTAAGATACTGATCGTATTTCCGTAGCGCGATGCGATAGTTATTTTGATTCGCGTCGGTCATGTTCTCGATCAGATCCCACTGTTGCTCACTGCCGCAAAACTTTTCGTCGGGGAAATCGCTCGCTCTTAACATATCGTCTAAGCGGCGCAGGCGGACAATATATTCACGGATGGAGCTATGGCTCATTTCCGTCTGTTCAAACAGATATTGTTTAAACTCAAGAATATCGAAGTAATCCGCTTTGCAATGGCAGTACACGTCACTACAAAAACGACACAATGCCGTTAGCTCTTTTTCCAGTTCTTGCCAAACTCTGTCGTCAATCAGTTGATCCATCCCAGCAAGCGTTTCGCGATCGAGAATTTTCCCACGAAACACCAGAGACATGCGATCGAGCGATTTACCACAATGAGAGCAATCACACTGGCTGTGTTTAAAATCTTTCAAATAGCGACTCAGAGGCCGTCTTTTCTGTTGGGATGCTGTCATGGCAACATGCTCCATTTTATCGAATAACTGGTGACACATTAGCTTTGGCTGGCCAGCTTGGTACGTAGACGTTTTATCGCCTGACTATGCAGCTGGCTGACGCGAGATTCTCCGACCTCAAGCACGGCGCCGATTTCCTTCAGGTTTAGCTCCTCTTGGTAATAGAGGGTCAGAACCAATTTTTCACGTTCCGGTAAGGCTTCAATGGCCGTTATCACACGCTGGCGCAGATCCCCTTCCAGCAGCTGTTTGAGAGGATTGGCATCCTCATGCTGCTGAAATACCGGCTCGGCGCTATCGCCATGCTCTTCTCGCCATTCATCGTAAGAAAAAAGATGGCTGGTGTTGGTATCCAGCAAAATCTGCTGATACTCAACCAGTGGCATATCTAACTCTTGGGCAATTTCGGTTTCTGTCGGTGCGCGATGCAGGCGCTGTTCTGCTCGCTGCATAGCCGCTGAAACTTCACGGGCATTTCGACGCACGCTGCGCGGAACCCAATCTCGGCTGCGTAGCTCATCGAGCATCGCGCCGCGAATGCGCTGAACCGCATAGGTGGTAAAAGCCGTCCCCTGCATGGCATCGTAGCGTTCGACCGCGTGCAACAGCCCGATACCTCCAGCCTGAAGCAGGTCGTCCAGTTCAACGCTCGCGGGCAGGCGAACCTGCAAACGCAGCGCTTCATGGCGCACTAGCGGAGCGTAGCGCTGCCACAGGGAATTTTTGTCGATCACGCCGTCGGCGGTATACAATTCACTCACTTTGACAGAACCCGGGTTGATGGATGCCCGGCTATTATCTAACTCTCACGCCAAAGCCAATGGCGCGATTAGTCAGCAAAAATGCCCCCTTTTCTCACGTTGCTTTTTCCGCAAGAGGCGTTTGCTCAGTTATTCATCAGGTGGTTGATGTAAAAAACCCCGCCGCAGCGGGGTTAGCTGAAATGCTGGCGAAGTATTAACGCAGCAGAGTCAGTACGTTCTGAGTAGACTGGTTAGCCTGAGCCAACACAGAAGTACCCGCCTGCTGCAGAATGTTTGCACGGCTCATGTTAGACACTTCGGTCGCGTAGTCAGCATCCTGAATACGAGACTGGGAAGATGTCAGGTTATTAACAGTGCTGTTCAGGTTGTTGATAACAGAATCGAAACGGTTCTGTACCGCACCCAGAGATGAACGCAGGGAGTCAACTTTAGACAGTGCAGCGTCCAGAGTTTTCAATGGATCAGCAGAAGATACGCCAGCAAATGTATCTGTTGCACCAGCACCGCTGACAACCAGCGTAGTGTCGATAGCAGTACCACCTGCAGTAGTGTTGCCAGACGCTTTATCTTTACCGTTAGCTAAAGCACCTGCAGCAGCCTCATAGCTTTTGCCTTGGAATGTCACATAGCCTTTATTGGCACCAGTTGAATCAACCCCAATCTTAACCAATTGTTGTGCTTGAGTTGCAGCAGTGGTTAAGCCATTAGATGGGTCTGTATATTTAACATCAGTTTTGTTCAGAGCAACTTTGCCGGTGCTTGCGTCAAGAGATGCTGCATAGAAATCATTACCTGACTTAACAACATAATTGCCAGTAAGTGCACCATTTTTATCTTTAAGAGCGTGCAGGGACAGATTCGAAGTATCTTTAAGCCCTAAATCTGTTGCTGCACTTTTCAAATCAACGGCAATTGGAGCGCCAGTACCATCTCCAGTTACTGAGGTAATTGCATCACCAGTTTGTACGCTGCTTTTAGATACAGAGAAACCATCCAGACCCAACGTTGACGCATTGATTGACTTCAGATCGATATCAATTGTCTGTCCATCTTGTGAACCAACTTGAATAGTCAGTTTTTGATCGCTACTTAAAACTTTCACACCGTTGAAATCAGTCTGTTCAGAGATACGGTTGATTTCTGACAGGCGTTGAGTAATTTCGTCCTGAATTGATTTCAGGTCGCTATCAGAGTTCGAACCGTTTTGAGCTTGAACACTTAGACGACGAATGTTTTGTAGGTTGTCGTTCACTTCGTTCAGAGCACCTTCGGTGGTCTGCGCCAAAGAGATACCGTCGTTGGCGTTACGAGAAGCCTGAGTCAGGCCTTTGATGTTCGCTGTAAAGCGGTTAGAGATCGCCTGACCCGCAGCATCGTCTTTCGCGCTGTTGATACGCAGACCAGAAGACAGACGCTCAATAGCGGTACCCAGTGAAGACTGAGATTTGTTCAGGTTGTTCTGCGCCATCAAAGACAGGCTGTTGGTATTAATTACTTGTGCCATAGTGAGCTTTCCTTTCGAATCAGCTGCGATATACGCATCTAGTTAATGGGTCGGGCCTGATTGCCCTACGGCGTCAGCCACCGTCCACACAGGTATCGGCGCTCCCCAATTAACCTTTAGGAAATTTTTTAATTATTTTTCCTGAAAATTCTCCGCACAGACAATCGCCTAAATAAGGCCCTCTTTACGCCTTCTATCGTCCCATCACTTTTTATATTTATTTCGTAAACTTTTTTCCTACCGAGCCGATAACGCGTAAAGCGCAGTAAATTATTAAAAGGAAAATACCGATGGCATCTATTTCTTCTTTAGGGATCGGCTCTGGTCTCGACTTAAATGGCTTACTTGATAAATTATCTACGGCGGAACAACAGCGTTTAACGCCTTATACCACTCAGCAAACCAGCTACAAGGCACAGCTGACCGCCTACGGCACGCTGAAAAGCTCGTTGGAGAAGTTTGATAACCTGAGTAAAGATCTGGCAAAAGCCGACTTCTTTAATACCACCAAGGCATCGACGCACGATCAGTTTACTGTAACGACCAACGCAAAGGCGGTTGCTGGTAACTACAGCGTTGAAGTCAAACAGCTGGCTCAGGCACAAAGCTTAACCACGCAGAAAGTGGTTACCGATCAGTCTGCACAGCTCGGTACCTCAGGTGCTAGCGGCCGCTCTATTACCCTGACTCAGGGGACGCCCCCTAAAACAACTCAAATTCCTTTGAGTGATGATCAGACCTCACTCCTAGAAATGCGCGATGCGATTAATGGCGCGAAAGCAGGCGTTACGGCCAGTATCGTGCGCGTAGGTGATAGCAGCTACCAGTTAGCATTAACGTCTTCCTCAACCGGTTCCGCTAACCAAATGACGGTTAAAGTGAACGGTGATGATCAATTGGGTGAATACCTGAACTATGACCCAAGCGCGCCATCAACTTCACCCACGGCCATGAAACAAACGGTAGAGGCTAAAGACGCCATTATCACCATGAATGGCACAGAAATTGTGCGTAGCAGCAATACCATTACCGATGCGCCACAGGGCACCACCATTGAGTTGAAAGCCAAAACTAAAGACGGCGAGCCGCAGAACCTGATTCTAAGCGCGGACAACTCCGGTGCGATGGATAAGATAAAAAGCTGGGTAGATAGCTATAACTCCCTACTTGATACCTTTACATCTCTGACTAAATACACCCCAGTAAAAACCGGTGAGGCACAGTCAAAAACCAACGGTGCTTTGTTAGGTGATAACACCCTGCGCGGTGTTCAGGCTGCAATTAAAGGCGCCTTAAGCTCGGCTCAGGATAACCCTGAACTGAAAGGTCTAGGCAATTTGGGGATCACTACTGACGGTAAAACCGGCAAATTGACCGTAGACAGCGACAAACTCACCAAAGCTTTCACTGACCATCCAGACCAAGTGGCCAACTTCTTTGTTGGCAACGGGACGGATAGCGGTATGGCAACCAATATTCACAATGAAATTCAAAGTTATATCAAGGCCGGCGGTGTGATCGAATCAACAACCAAAAGTATCAATACCAACCTAGATCGTTTGAGTGTACGTATCGATAGCGTGAGCGACAGTATTCAAGAAACTATCGACCGCTATAAAGCGCAGTTTGTACAACTGGATACCATGATGTCCAAGCTCAACAGTACCAGTTCGTACCTCACACAACAATTCACCGCCATGAACTCATAAGATAGGTAACAAGCATCATGTATAAAGCGACGGGCTCACAGGCCTACGCTGATGTGGGATTAGAAAGCGGCGTGATGAGCGCCAGCCCACACCAGCTTATTGTCATGTTATTTGACGGGGCGCATAGCGCCCTAATCCGTGCCCGCCTGCATATGCAGGCGGGGCAAACCCAGCTCAAGGGTCAGTCAATCACCAAAGCCATCAATATTATTGATAATGGGTTAAAAGCGGGTCTCAATCTGGAAAAAGGCGGAGAGCTTGCAGAAAACTTAGCCGCGCTGTATGACTATATGGTGAAACGGCTATTACATGCTAATCTTCATAATGATGAAGCGACAATCCAGCATGTCACGGACCTGTTAGACAATATTGCCGATGCGTGGCGTCAGATCGGCCCACAATCACAACTTAATCAGCAGGACCACTTATAATGTATGGAATACAGCCTTTGTCACATGCGTACCGGAACATCCTTTCCATCAGCGAGAGTATGCTCGATCTCGCTAAGCGCTCTGAATGGGACTCGCTGGTAAAATTGGAGATGGAGTATCTCCAAGCAGTGGCAAAAACCACTGAGCTCATGCCTATTTCCGAGGTTGATTCAGCGATGCAAACCGAGCTGCGCAGAGTGTTGGCTAAAATTCTGGATAACGAAGCTGAAATTAAACGCCTGCTACAAGCGAGAATGGATGAGCTGAGCCAAATCATCGGCAAAACCTCACGCCAACAGGCCGTGACTCACACTTATGGACAGTTTTCCGATAATGAAGGTTACCCCAACGATTTACTTTAATTTTTTATATTTAAACAACATCAGTTTAATACATTGTCCTAGTCTCTATTTTTATTAGAAATTTAATTCAATAATAACACTTTTAAATTATAGGTATTTTAAAGATTGGCCCTGCCATGTCCCTATGGCTATCATAATTAATAATAAATTTTTCAGTAATAATGCGTTCAATACGCGCTAATATATTACTTTTCTAACACCAATAATATTCCATGAGAATTAATTAGGAATGGTCACGTCTGTATAGTGTCCATTCGTCTATTCTCTCACCACTAGGTAGCAAGCAATCGGTATGCACACCGAGGTCTGTTGTGATATTGATTTCTTTACCCCCCAAGGTTAAGCAATAGACAGAGGCTGGGTTGGCCATGCCGATCGTCTTCTCTACCGGCACCGTTTGCCTATCTGAAGAAGTTTCTGGATCCTTGTGTCCAGAATGACAGCCTGCCATAACCAATCCTCCCAATCCTACGAGCAACAGCGTGTGTAATTTCATCAAGTATTCCCACCATAAAAATAAATATTATAGACGGTCTTAACGCCCAACATAGGTAATTACTCCTATTTATTACAAGGTATTATCTACTCAGCGTTCAGACGTTTTCATCCGTTTTTTATAAAATCAATCAATAAAAACACTAATCACATCACTAAAAATTATTCATTGATTAAAAATAGTTAAATTAGTACCACAATGCTAATGATTTTATAGGTAAACCAATAGGATTCTGATATATCTTAGCTTGCACCTCTCTCATTTGGATAAGGAACTATGGCTACGCTTCGTAATCTCAAAACTGCGCTGTTGATCGGCGCGCTGGCTCTGGCCGGTTGTGCAACAAAAACAGCAACTCCCGAGCAGTATTCTGGTTTTTTAAAAGACTACTCTAACCTGACAGAAACCAAATCAGCGTCTGGTTTACCCGTTTTGCGTTGGGTTGATCCCAGTTTCAAAAGCAGTCACTACGATAAACTGATCTATAACCCTGTGACTTACTATCCAGAACCTAAACCAACAACTCAGATCGGTAAAAACGTCTTAGAAGGTGTGCTTAACTACACAAATACCAAGCTGAAATCTGCCGCAGCTCAGCGCTCCACTCTGGTGACGCAGCCGGGACCGAGGACGCTGATTTTCCGTGGAGCGATAACGGCGGTTGATACCAGTAAAGAAGGTTTACAGTTCTACGAAGTGATCCCTATCGCTATGGTGGTTGCGGGTACACAAGCCGCGACAGGACACCGTACCATGGACACTAACCTGTTCTTCGAAGGTGAGCTTATCGACTCCCAAACTAACAAACCCGTGTTAAAAGTAGTTCGTAAAAGTTCAGGTAAACAGCTTTCTAACTCGAATCAGCTATTAACCGTGGATGATCTGAAAGCCGTCATCGACAATATGGCCACCGACGCCACCATGTTCGACGTGAAATAGTTTGACGTGAAATAAGCATTCAAATTTAAGTACGCATTCTATTCTCCAGCCAGCTGCCACATACAGCTGGCTTTTTTATGCGGATTAGCAGCAATACTCTGTTTTTCAGGCAAAAAAATCCCGTACCTAGGGCACGGGAAACCATACTAGAAATTTGAAAACAAACGTTTTGAAGCAATTAGCAATGGGTATTGAGCAATCTGAACGATTCGCCATCGCTATATAAATAAGTATATAGCGATTTTACTGAATACGCAATCATCCAAGATCACACTAAAGACGGGCTATTTTTTTACTGCGTACGAACAGGTATACGCCATACGTTTTAGCGTTGGGATACTGCTGGCCAGCGGAGGGATCTGTGTGGCTTGATCAAAGCCATTCTCTTTGCAATAACTCAATGCATCGGCATCCATTGCCGCTTTGTCAACTTTCTCAGGATCGTAGCGATAGATTACCGCCTGATCGGCTGCATGATCGTCAAGTCTGACAAAACCTTTTGGTGCGCTGACACAGCCCACCAATAAGGCCGCCGGCAAAGCCAATAATAAATAGTATTTTTTCATAAGAACCTCTCTAGTTATTTGTTCTTATGATACTCACAACTCTTTTTTGCATAAACCGGATTAATACGAATACTGGGTCATACCCGTAAAAAAGACCACTTACGTGGCCTTTAAATTCTCTCAATGACACTTGTCGATTACAGTTTGAACAAACCTTTAATGACAATACGAGCTATCGCTGAGTTATGGGCTTTAGCCGATTTAATCAGGTATTGATTAATTGCGGCAAGCATTTCATGTGGCGATGGTTCTTCTGTTTCAGAATTCACAATATGTGAACCATTTCCCTGAAAAACAACTTTGCCCTTTTCATCCAGTCCATCGTAATAGCTAATATAGCTGGCCTTCATATAATCCCTATACCTTTCATCTGATTAATAATTTACTGATATACATAACACCTTGCTAGGCAAGAATTTTATCATCAAATCAGAGGTGCAATATGTTGATTTCTTAACAATTGAATTTAGTGCTGCTGGGGGTAAGATCGCTTTACTTTTTCTGTATCGCCATCTCGCGAACAACCCAAAGTTCGTGATTTATCTGACTCACGCATAAGCCAATTTGCGAGGCTCCAAGCATGAGGGTCAGCGTATCTTTATCGGCCAATCGACCATCACCTTCGCACGTAAACATCTTTTTATCCGGCTGAAACACCGCCAACTGATGCCGTTCTGCACCGCCACTTATCACCCAGTTCAGCATAAAAAGACATACCACCACACCTAATCCCAAAGCGGAACAAAGGATTTTCACCCCGTTAGAAAATCTCACGCTGCATCCCTTTTATAAATAATGAAGAAGGTAACAGCATGAAGAGTGTGGTTAAAATTGATTGTATAGATCAATAAATCGATATTGATCGTTGAAAACGATCGGTATTACAAAGGTATTATATTGGTGCTATTTCCGCTAAACCTGCATATTCATAATGTAGTGTATGGGCATTCAGCATTGGAGTTATGTACATGATATTTAAGTTTAGGAACCGCATTACCGCAAAGTACCAAAAAGCATTACTATGCTCTAAGGTGTTTTGCGGTAATTTTTTGCCCTATATATGCCCCATTAGCTAAATACACGGGTTATCATCAAACTCGTCTATCGACATATCATTGACGATATACGTCACAACGCCGAATATTCGCATTGTCTCTCACCTCCCCGCAGGGCTGGTGCTGTGTGCTATAAATAGAGACACTCGGGAAAGCTGGGCCACGGAAAGGTTTAATACTTAACTCTAAAGAGATTAAAAAGATGCACGGGATAAGAAATCTCAGTCTGATCTGTTGTATTGGGTTAACCGGCTGCGTGGTAGCAGATCTGGATTCAAGTAATTACGATTACTTCCCCTATGTTCAGACGTTCCAGAAGCCACAAACTATGGGTCACACCGATGTTCAGAAGCGCAGGGATGATCTATACGAATGCGGAGTTAACAAGAAATTTTCGCTAAATTCATGGGATGAAAAGTTCCGACGTAACAGCCTGCAGGCAGGCGAGACGATGGAGCAGCTCGATACCAGAACTAAAAAAGTAGAAGGCTGTATGAAATCAAAAGGATATGTGCTTCTGGATTTCTCTGAATGCGGACCACGAAAAAAGCCAAGCGGATTGTGTAATTGATACCGACCTTCCAGCCGGTTAGGTGGGGATAGCCGTCAATGAGACGAACTTGCCCACTGTGCGTTGTTTTCTGGCGTCGCAGCGGTTATCCAGAAAAATCATGAATGCACAACTGGTTTATCAAGTTTATGGAGCTTGGATGGAGGAAACAAATAGCGAGCAAGTAGCCATGCTGAACCAGACATTATCTGACTTTGCCCCACCCATGCCCCATAGCAAAGTTAGCAATAGATAAACTCTTTATAAAACAATAGCATCACAACGCTAAACCTGCATATTCATAATATCTTGATAGGCGGCAACCAGACGATTACGCACCTGAATCCCCATCTGCAGCGAAATGCCGGATTTTTGCAAATCGACCATCACGTCGTTTAACGCTACGCCCGGAACACCCATCTCAAAATTCTGCGCCTGAACACGAGCGTTATTTTGCGTTTCGCTGATACGGTTAACAGCCGCTTTGAGCTCCGCAGCAAATGCGCCCTGCGAGGCTTCGCTATTTTGACTACGATTGGCTGCTGAAACTGCGGTTGCCTGTAACTGCTGAAGTACGCCTTCAATTCCGACTATCGCCACTGCCGATACCCTCTTGATTAATCACTTTTACCCATAGCGCATCACCCTACCATAGAGGTCAAAGAGTAAAGCCGCTAAATAGACGCAAAAATAGGGCCTTATTCTCCCATCAAATTCCCCCTCCCCGCAGAATAATACCCTGCCTACTTTTGTAAGCCGCAGACCTTCCAAGAAAAGGCTCTGATTGAATACATTTCGCTGATAGCGCGTCAGGGAGTCCGTTTTGCAAGACATTAATTTATTCCGGGGTTATTTCCCGGCTCAACTGAAAGACAAGGTAAGCACATGAACGCTTCAGCCAACGGTACCGCGGGCACCACAGCAAAAAGCGGAGATGGCGGTTTCGCTACCCTAGTGAATCGTCTACGTGCTAACCCCAAAATTCCATTGCTCATCGCCGGAGCGATTGCGATCGCGGTTGTCGCGGTGCTCGCTCTGTGGGCAAAATCACCAGACTATCGCGTGCTGTATAGCAATATCAGCGATCGCGACGGTGGCGCTATCGTCACCCAACTCACCCAGATGAACATCCCCTATCGCTTTGCGGATAACGGCACTGCACTGTTAATTCCGGCCGATAAGGTGCATGAAACCCGCTTGCGCTTGGCGCAGCAGGGCTTACCGAAAGGTGGAGCGGTAGGTTTTGAGCTGTTAGACCAAGAAAAGTTTGGTATCAGCCAATTCAGCGAACAAATCAACTACCAACGCGCGCTGGAAGGCGAACTCTCTCGAACGATTGAAACACTCGGACCAGTGCAAACTGCACGCGTACATTTAGCCTTACCTAAGCCGTCTCTGTTTGTACGCGAGCAAAAACAGCCTTCCGCCTCCGTGACCTTAAATCTACAACCGGGGCGTGCGCTAGATGAAGGACAAATCAACGCCATCGTGTATATGGTTTCTAGCAGCGTTGCCGGTCTTCCCGCAGGGAACGTCACCGTTGTCGATCAAGGCGGTCACCTGCTGACCCAGTCTGATGGCACCGGACGCGACTTAAACGCGACCCAGCTTAAATACGCCAACGAAGTTGAAAGCCGTATTCAACGCCGTATTGAAGCTATTCTTCAGCCCATGGTTGGCAATGGTAACGTGCATGCTCAGGTCACCGCACAGATAGATAATGCCGTACGTGAACAGACCGACGAAGAATACAAGCCGAATCAGGCTCCTAATCAAGCCGCAGTACGTAGTCAGCAACTCAGCGACAGCTCGCAGTCCGGCGGACAGTTATCCGGTGGTGTCCCTGGGGCATTAACCAATCAACCTGCCCCAGCGGCGACGGGTAACATCACTAATCCACCACAGGCCGGTGGCGCCAACGCCAATACAGCCAATGCACAGCGGCCAGCATCGTCTACCATTGATACCAATGGACGCCGCAGCAGTTCTGCATCGAACGCTCGCCGCGATGAAACTATCAACTATGAAGTTGATCGCACGATTCGTCACACCCAGCAAAAAGCGGGGAACGTCGATCGCCTGTCGGTTGCCGTGGTCGTTAATTACACCACCAACGCCAGCGGGAAAAGTATTCCATTAACGCCGCAACAACTGGAGCAAGTGACCGCATTGGTGCGTGAGGCCATGGGCTTCTCTGCAACCCGAGGCGATACGCTCAATGTGGTGAATACGCCATTCACTACTAGCGCAAAAGAAAGTGGTGATGTGCCATTCTGGCAGCAATCCAGCTTCTTTGATCTGCTGATGACTCTTGGCCGTTATCTGCTGGTACTGATTGTGGCCTTCATCCTGTGGCGCAAACTGGTTAAGCCGCTGCTGAACAAACAGTTGGCGAACGCGCAGCCTGCTCGCCGCGTTGAACCGACGCCAATCGTGACCACGCCGGTTCAGCCTGCGAAACCAAGTAATGAAGAAATACAAAATCGTCGTAAATCGCAACAACGTGCCACGGCTGAACAACAAGCACAGCGCGTACGTGATATGGCTGAGCAAGACCCTAGAGTGGTCGCTCTGGTAATTCGCCAATGGATGAGTAACGAACAATGACCATGACCGCGACTGAAAAAAGTGCAATTTTGTTGATGACTATCGGTGAAGACCGTGCGGCAGAGGTGTTCAAACACCTCTCCACTCGCGAAGTGCAGCACCTCAGCACCACCATGGCCACCATGAGTCAGGTTTCTCATCAACAACTGGGCGAAGTGCTCAATGAGTTCCAAGACGAGGCCGAGCAGTATGAAGCGCTCAGCGTTAACGCCAGCGATTACCTACGTTCGGTGCTGGTCAAAGCGCTAGGCGAAGAGCGCGCTTCCAGCCTGCTAGAGGACATTCTCGAGTCACGTGAAACCGCCAGCGGTATTGAAACGCTTAACTTTATGGAGCCGCAGGCCGCCGCCGATATTATCCGCGACGAACATCCGCAGATTATCGCCACTATTCTGGTGCACTTAAAGCGTGCGCAGGCAGCCGATATTTTGGCGCAGTTTGACGAACGCCAGCGTAACGATGTGGTGCTACGCATCGCCACCTTTGGCGGTGTTCAACCTACTGCCCTGCAAGAGTTGACTGAAGTCCTTAACGGTTTGCTCGACGGACAAAATCTCAAACGCAGCAAAATGGGGGGTATTCGCACCGCGGCTGAAATTATCAACCTGATGAAAACTCAACAAGAAGAGTCTGTCATTGAAGCCATGCGCACCTACGACGGCGAGCTGGCACAAAAAATCATTGATGAGATGTTCCTGTTCGAAAATCTGGTCGATGTCGACGATCGCAGCATCCAGCGCATTTTGCAGGAAGTGGAGTCCGAATCTCTGCTCATCGCCCTCAAGGGGGCCAACGAAGCGCTGCGCGAGAAGTTTATGCGCAATATGTCGCAGCGTGCGGCAGATATTCTACGCGACGATCTCTCAACCCGTGGACCTATTCGTCTATCACTGGTAGAAAGCGAGCAAAAAGCGATTCTGCTGATCGTACGTCGTTTAGCCGAAAGTGGCGAAGTGATGATCGGCGGCGGCGAGGACGCATATGTCTAATCCTCCAAATAATAAAGAGGGATTCCGCAAAGCGGTTTTCCCTAAAGCCACCATTGAGGAAACCAATCAGCAGTGGCAACGTTGGGAAATGCGCGATTTTTCCGCGCCCCGCAAACCCAAAATGCCCGCGTTTAAGATGGAGCCGCTGCCGCCAGCGGCCGAATCAACGCCCGCCGTTATTGCTCAGGCCGAGCTTGAGCAACTGCGTGAAGACGCCCAAATGCAAGGCTATCAGCACGGCCTGCAACAAGGCGAAAAACAAGGGTACGATACCGGCTTCCAGCAGGGGCTTAATGAAGGCCGTTCGCAAGGATTACAGCAGGCACAAGCCGAGCAACAACCGCTGCTAGACCACTGGCGTCAACTCGCCCAAGAATTTCAAAGTTCTCTACAGGCGATGGATAACGTGATTGCCGCGCGGCTGATGCAAATGGCGCTCACCGCCGCAAAACAGATTATCGGCCAGTCTCCGGTCTGCAACGCCAGCGCGGTGTTACAGCAAATCCAGCACCTCATTAATCAGGAGCCGTTGTTTAACGGCAATTTACAACTGCGTGTGAATCCGCAAGATTTGCCGATTATTCAACAACAGCTCGGCGTACAGTTAGAGCAACAAGGATGGCGTTTACTCGCCGATACCCAGCTACACCGCGGCGGCTGCAAAATCAGCGCCGAAGGCGGTGAACTCGATGCCAGCATCGCCACTCGCTGGCAAGAACTGTGCAAACTGGCCGCGCCGGAGCTGCCGTTATGACCCAACGCCTCAATACTTGGCTTAGCACCTTAGATGCCTTTGAAAAGCGGATTCCGCAGATCCCACCAGCCCGACGCTACGGGCGGCTGACCCGTGCGACGGGACTGGTTCTCGAGGCCAGTGGGCTTCAGCTCCCTATTGGTGCTACCTGTCTAATAGAGCGTAATGATGGAGTAAAAATCCAGCAGGTCGAAGCTGAAGTGGTTGGTTTTAACGGGCAGCAGCTATTTTTGATGCCGCTTGAAGACGTCGACGGCATTGTTCCCGGTGCGCGCGTATGTTCTCAAGGCGGCGGGTTACAGTCCGGCGGCAAACAACTGCCGCTGGGCCCCATGCTATTAGGCCGCGTGTTAGACGGCGGAGCCAAGCCGCTCGACGGATTGCCCCCGCCGGAAGAAGCCGATGTCGGCAGTTTAACCACTATGCCGTTCAACCCATTACAGCGTACGCCGATTGTTGACGTGCTCGACGTTGGCGTACGTGCGATTAATGCACTGCTCACCGTTGGGCGCGGTCAGCGCATGGGGCTGTTCGCAGGTTCAGGCGTAGGGAAAAGTGTACTGCTCGGCATGATGGCGCGCTATACCCAAGCCGACGTGATCGTCGTTGGGCTGATCGGTGAACGCGGCCGCGAAGTCAAAGATTTCATCGAAAATATTCTCGGTGATGAAGGTCGCAAACGTTCAGTGGTCATCGCTGCGCCCGCCGATGTTTCCCCGCTGCTCCGTATGCAGGGAGCATCCTATGCTACGCGCATTGCTGAAGATTTTCGCGATCGTGGACAGCACGTATTGCTGATTATGGACTCCCTCACCCGCTATGCGATGGCGCAACGTGAAATTGCCTTGGCTATCGGCGAACCGCCCGCAACCAAAGGCTATCCACCGTCAGTGTTCGCCAAACTTCCTGCGCTGGTTGAACGCGCTGGCAACGGCACCCACGGTGGCGGCTCAATCACCGCATTTTATACCGTACTGACTGAGGGCGACGATCAGCAAGATCCTATCGCTGACTCGGCACGCGCGATTCTCGATGGCCATATCGTGTTGTCTCGCCGTTTGGCCGAAGCCGGTCACTACCCAGCTATCGATATTGAAGCCTCAATCAGTCGCGCCATGACATCGCTGATTAGCGACGATCACTACGCACGAGTTCGACGGTTTAAGCAGCTACTTTCTAGTTATCAGCGTAATCGCGATCTCATCAGCGTCGGTGCTTACGCTAAAGGCTCCGATCCTATGCTGGATCAGGCCATTACGCTATATCCCCATTTGGAAGCATTTTTGCAACAAGGGATCTTCGAGCGCAGCGGCTACACCGATGCCTGCTCAAGCCTACAGGCGTTGTTCCCCGCGTAGGACATTATGGGCGTTGTACGAAGAGGGCTGTTTATACGCCCCAAACAGCATCAATAACGCTGTTACGAGAGTGAACAAATACAGCCACCGCACATACCACTTCAAGTATGACGGGGATAAATAGGAGTCTCTGCGCGCTCGGTGAGTTCGGCTCTGACGCACTTGAGATAGGAGGTAATTATGTCTTCACCTATGAGCACACTACGTGACCTTGCACAGCAAGATGTTGATGATGCGACAACCGCATTGGGAAAGTCGCGTCAAGCATACCTGCATGCAGAGCAACAGCTCAGTATGTTACTAAATTATCAAGATGAATATCGTCAGAAACTGAATCAGGGAATGAGCGGCGGTATGGATGCCTCCCGTTGGCAAAATTACCAGCAGTTCATTCGCACCTTGGATCAAGCGATTGATCAACATCGAATTCAGCTTAATCAGTGCAATGTTCGGCTAGTTACAGCGACCCGCTGCTGGCAGGAAAAACAACAGCGTCTCAATGCATTTTGTACGCTGCATGAACGTCAGGAGCAGCAGCTAAAAATGCAGCTCAATAAACAAGATCAAAAACGGATGGATGAGTACGCCCAGCGTGCCGCCATGAGGAGAGAAAAATCATGACGTCCCAATTGCTCGCTGTTACGGCTGCAAATCATACCGCAACACCCTCCAATAGTGCTGGAGCTAACGCCCAATCTGAAAGCGCGGCGCCGTTTTCCGACGTTTTATCACAGGCCCATACGTTAACTAAAGGACGCCAAACACCGCAGGATACATCAAAGCAGACAGGATCTGCGTTAACCGCAAAAACCGATCTCAAAGCCTTGCAAGCCGCGCTGGCTAAAACGCTGCAACAGGCAAAGACACAGCCAGAAGAAGGCAAAGACGCGCAGCAACTATTGAGCCAACTGGCTCAGTTAGATCCTCAACAGCAACAAAAACTGTTGGCATCGCTTAATGTTTCGCTGAACGATAAAGGTAAAGCGCCACTCGATGGCAGCGTGCAAGCGCTAACCGAATCACTCACAGGCAAAGAGACCGATAAAGAGAACGAGCAAGCCGGACAGGCGGCTATCAGCGCACTGCTTGCCATGCTGCCAAATTCGTTGCCCAAGGCCTTATCAGATACCCCCGTTACGGCTACGTCAGAACCAGCCCTACCCCTGCTTTCCGGTGAAAACAAAAAGGATGCTAGCCGAGATCTTCACTTACTGCTGAAAACAGACAAGCCAGATGCAGAGCTAGACGAACAGCAAATTTCGTTGCCTATCACCGCGGCATCAAGCAAAAAAGTCGATCCTTCAGCGCTAAAGTCTGCCGTTGAAACCAAAGCAGTACCGACAAATGCAACGGATATTCCACTGAAGCTTGCCGCCCAGCCAGAAAATGCGCTGCCGCAGCACAGTGAGACTAGCGCTTTGCAGCCAGCCCACGCGCAGCCTCATGCGCTAACCAATATCACCGCCAGTAGCCCGGTAATAACCAACACGATAGCTGCCCCCACCACACCGCTGCCCACACCGGTATTAAACGCGCAACTAGGCAGCAGCGAATGGCAGCAAGCGCTGGGGCAACAAATCATGATGTTTAATCGAAACGGCCAACATAGCGCCGAGCTGCGATTACATCCACAAGATCTTGGTACGCTACAAATCAGCCTACGAATTGATGATAACCAAGCACAGCTGCATATGGCTTCTGGCCATAGTCAGGTACGCGCGGCACTTGAAGCCGCATTACCTCAGCTCCGCACGGCGCTAGCCGATAGCGGAATTCAGCTTGGACAAAGCAGCGTAGGCAGTGACGCTCAGCCACAGTGGAACGGTTCACAGCAAAACTCAGCCGATCGTCAAGCGACATCAGGTGTGTTTAGCATATCCGAGAACCACGATGACGCGGTGATAGCAACTACCGTTGCGTCGAAATCGGTGAGAGTTGGGGGAGTGGATATTAGTGTGTAATCGCTGTGGCGTTCCGGTCGTCTGATATGTGAGTTCAGAGTGAATTTCGTACGCCTAGTGCACCGAATTATACATGCACTCCGTGCAGGCGTCCGAGCAAGGCGGCTCAATCGCCGCCTTCCATCCAGATTATTTCTATACCAAAACCGTGAAGGTTTTCGTCCGCCCATTAGCATTAGTTTCTCCATGATGCTACTGGCGTAGGCGTCCGACGAGAGGTTACCAGCGCGTAACCTCTCGACTCTCGCGCTTTTTACCGCGTCGTTTGGCCGACCGGTCTCGGAGCGCACATCCTGTACGCCCTCGACCTACCGCCATCTTCCCTGATGGCGGTTCTATCATGCATTTCATTCAACACGAAAAAGACACTGTAATATTGTTTTGTTTGTGTCTTTTTAATTGTTTAAGTCTTGGTAGGGAGAGCCGGCACGACAGGGATGTCGTGACGGAGTTTGGGGCGCCCTGGATGGGCGATACCAAACCGGAGCGGAGATGGCATCTCGGATAAAAGCGTACGGGCAGAGACCACGCGCTGGTGGTCTCTGCCCGTACGCCTTCATCGGTGTATCAATGAAGCTCGGTATAAAACAGGCGGGCGGAACATTACACAGTAGCCCCATAAACGGCCAGTGTGCGTAACATTACACACTAGCCCCATAAACGACCGATAAAAAATCTTACTCTACTAATGAATACGGCAATGCCTGAATGGTCAGCATGCCGCCTTCATCATCACGTACTCTCAGTACGCTGTCGGCTTCCAAATCGTTATTTAACACGGCCTGAACATTTAGAATGCCGTCGTTAAGCTGGATTGCAGTGAGTACAGTGCCTGTACGGCGCCAGTTTTCACCTAGCTTAAGCTCTAAATCTTCGCCAGCCTGCGGAACTCGACTTGCAGAGCCTTGCAGCCAATAGAGTGCGCGTTTATTGGCACCACGATACTTAGCTCGAGCCACCATTTCTTGTCCGGTATAGCAGCCTTTTTTGAAACAGATGCCATTCAGAGCCTGAAGGTTAGTCGCCTGTGGAATCAGTTGGCCGCTGTTTTCTACGTCGATAACGGGCTGTCCCGCTTCGATATCCAGTTCAACCCATTGCTGACTATCGTTAAATTGGGCACTGCCCTGAAGCTTTTCAACCAGCGCTTCAGCCATCGAGGTTGATGTAATCACTAGGTAGCGATCATCTGGCTGGGCTAGATACAGCAATGTTGTCTCTTCATGAGCAACCACCGGCGTTGTCGAGTCAGGCAGTTGTGAGAACAAGGGGGCAAGCGCAGAGGCGGCTTTAAAGCCGGCAACGCCAAGAACGACGGCGTCAGTGTCGGCAGCGATAGTGAGCTTGGAGAACACGGCATATTTCTTTAGTTCAACGATTTGGTTCTCCGCGACGCTGCGACGAAGCAGATAAGAGAAACCTTCTGCGCGGTGGAATAAACGTAAATTGCTCCACATTTTTCCCTTTGCGTCACAGTGGCCACACTGGGTGTGCTCTTGCTCAGTCAGCGCGGCGACGTCCACCGTTAATTGTCCCTGCAAATATTTACCTGCGTCAGGGCCTGTTACGTTCACCAACTGCCAATCGTTGAGTAGCATAATCGTTAGTGGAAGGTGGCTTGAAGCAACAGGTTGGCGCGGTGCGAAAAGAGAGTTCAAAGTCATGATGGTTCCCTACTAATGCCGTTCCGAAATGGAATTCGTCCATGTTAAGAGAGGGCGGTAGGATTGCAAACGGAAATATTGCACCATGGCGATAAAAATGGAGTCAGAAATGCATATGAATAGAGGAGTGGTCAGAGCAGGGGAGAATTCCGAGTTTCGATGAAACCCCTACTTTTTCCAATGTTAAAGGCTCGCTTTGGTACATAATGCGCTAATAAATATGTCAGTTTGTGAACCTATTTTCTAAATCTTGGCCTGAATCGCGCTAAAATAGAGCCTCGGCATCTTGTAGAGGCTGGGAACCCAGTATGATATGGGGTGTCTTACAGGATTAATGATAAGAATAAGACTAACTGATCAGGAGTCGGTAAATCATGGATATAGAAAATAAATCACGAATTCATTGGGCGTGTCGCCGTGGGATGCGTGAACTGGATATCTCTATTATGCCGTTTTTCGAACATGAGTATGATTCACTGAGTGACACAGACAAGCAGACATTTGTACGCTTACTTGAGTGCGACGATCCCGATCTTTTTAATTGGCTAATGAATCACGGCTCACCAAAAGATCCTGAATTGGCGCATATGGTTAAACTCATTCAAACGCGAAACAAAGACCGTGGACCAATGGCGTTGTGATGTGCGGGTGTCATGGCGTACACAACTATTACTGTTGGTGACGCATGGCACTCTGGTTTTATTGATTTTGTTAGCTCCTTGGCCGGAAAACTACAGTATTTATTGGCTCATTTTGCTGACATTAGTGGTGTTTGAAAGTATTCGCAGCCAGAAGCAGATTGCTAAGGTTCAGGGAGAGTTGAATTTTCTGGCGGAAAATCGCATTAGTTGGCAGCACCAAGAATGGGAGCTATGTAAGACGCCGTGGATCAGTGATTTTGGCGCTTTGCTACCGTTGAAGAGTTTGAAGGATCAGGATAAAAGAAAGCGTTTGTGGATTGCAGCAGATAGCCTGACGCCAGAAGCGTGGTCTCATTTGCGACGCAGTTTAATGCAGATGCGTCATGATGCTTAACAAAGAATGCCCGAGGTTTTCTATCGGGCATTTTTGTTGGGACGTGATTTACAGCAGTTCAGCAATTTCTAACATGATTTGTTCGCACCATTGCTCAAGTCGCTGATCGCTTAGATCATATTGGTTGGCCTCATCTAGTGCCAGCCCGACAAAGAGTTTACCGTCATCGATAATAGGTTTAGGGCTTGTAAATTCGTAGCCCTCCGTTGGCCAGTAACCCACAAACTGTACGCCGAGTGGCAGTAAACGATCGTGTAGCATGCCGAGTGCGTCTAGGAACCACTCACCGTAGCCGAGCTGATCGCCCATGCCATACATAGCGATGATTTTGTTTTGTAATTTCAGGCTAGGTAGCGCGTCCCAGACCGCTTCCCAGTCTTCTTGAATTTCACCGAAATCCCAGGTCGGAATACCAAGGATTAAAATATCGTAATCCTCCATCCGTTGGATCGGCACATCTTTGATGTTGTGCAAATCGACTAACTCGGTGCCGAGAATATCGCGGATTTTTTCAGCGGCCATTTCGGTGTAACAAGTGCTGGAGCCGTAAAAAAGACCTATCTTCATAGTTATACCCAAAAACATTCGAGCTGCGGCAAGCCGGCAACTGGGGGATACGAGGGACGCTAACACCCCCCGCATTGACTGGGGGGGAATTCGCTGCCATCGGGTTACAAATACATAACAGCAGAGTGTATCAGATTTGAATCCGTATCAGGCATAATGCACACTAAACCTAAGTTTGAGCCTTTATATAAAACGGAGTAAGCGGTGCACGAGCAAGATCAGGCACTGATAGAACAATTTCTGGATGCGTTGTGGCTAGAGCGTAATTTGGCAGAAAATACGCTGGCGTCTTATCGCCTAGATCTTCGGTCTCTGGCCGAATGGCTGGCGCATCATCATTCTGATTTATTACTGGCTCAGGTCTCCGACCTGCAAGATTTTCTCGCTGAGCGTGTTGATGGTGGCTACAAGGCGACCAGTTCAGCTCGGCTATTGAGCGCAATGCGCCGTTTGTTCCAGTATTTTTACCGTGAGAAGATGCGCAGCGACGATCCAACAACGCTGCTATCATCGCCAAAATTGCCGCAACGCTTGCCCAAAGATCTCACTGAAGCGCAGGTTGATACTTTGCTGCAAACGCCCTGTATAGAAAATCCGATTGAGCTGCGTGATAAGGCGATGCTTGAGGTTCTCTATGCGACTGGGTTGCGAGTATCTGAGCTGGTTGGTCTGACGCTGGCTGATGTGAGTTTGCGTCAGGGCGTTGTTCGCGTGATTGGTAAAGGTAATAAAGAACGACTGGTTCCGCTGGGCGAAGAGGCTGTTTACTGGATTGAGTATTATCTGGAATATGGCCGCCCATGGTTGCTTAACGGCCAAACAATCGATGTACTGTTCCCCAGTAATCGCGCGCAGCAAATGACACGCCAAACGTTTTGGCATCGCATTAAACATTATGCGGTGCTTGCTGGAATCGATAGTTCGCGTTTGTCCCCCCATGTGTTAAGGCACGCTTTTGCGACGCACTTGCTGAACCATGGGGCTGATTTACGTGTCGTACAGATGTTACTCGGACACAGCGATTTATCCACCACCCAAATTTATACGCATGTAGCCACTGAACGACTGAAACAGCTACATCAACAGCATCATCCTCGCGCCTGAAGCGATGGGGAATTACAAGGACTATGCAATGAAGAAAGGTTTAATCTGGTTGTCTCTGTTGGCGGCTTCAGTCACCGGTGCCGCGCATGCAGGTGACGCAGAAATTCAACAGTCGCTGAAAACGTTAGGCGTGCAAAAAGCTGACATTCAGCCATCGCCAGTGGCTGGCTTACAAACGGTGTTTACTGACAACGGTGTGCTGTATGTCACGAGTGACGGCAAACATATCCTTCAAGGTCCAATGTATGACGTCAGTGGTGCTGTACCGGTTAACGTGACCAACCAGATTCTCATTGGGCGTTTGCAGAAGTTGGTGCCTGAAATGATTGTCTATAAGGCACCTAAAGAAAAACATGTCATTACCGTTTTCACGGATATCACCTGTGGCTACTGCCACAAACTGCATTCTCAGATGAAAGAGTACAACGATCTTGGTATCACCGTACGCTATCTGGCATTCCCGCGTCAGGGCTTAAGCTCGCAGGCGGAAAAAGATATGCAATCAATCTGGTGTATGGCCGATCGCCGTAAAGCGTTTGATGCCGCGTTGAGTGGTGAATCCACTCAGCCTGCAACCTGTAACGTTGACATTAAAAAACATTATGAACTGGGCGTGCAATTTGGCGTACAGGGCACCCCAGCTATCGTGCTGAATGATGGCACTGTTATCCCTGGCTATCAGGGACCTAAAGAGATGCTGGCGATGTTGGATGCACAGGCTGCAATGAGCAAAGCAAAAGGTTAATAAGTTTGATCGTATCGACACAACTCCGCCGCCGTGAGGCGGTGGAAAATCATGAACTGCCCGAAGATCTCCATCCTCTTCTGCGTCGTGTCTATGCTAATCGCGGCATTCTCAATGTGCAGGAGCTAGAACGCAGCGTTAAAGGCTTACTTTCATACCAGAAACTATCCGGTATCGAGCGAGCCGTAGAACTGTTACATCAGGCGCTGAGTGAGCATCAACGCATTGTTATCGTCGGTGATTTTGATGCTGATGGCGCCACCAGTACCGCGCTGTCAATGTTGGCGTTACGTAGTATGGGGGCTGCCAACGTCCAGTATCTGGTGCCAAACCGTTTCGAAGATGGCTACGGGCTAAGTCCTGAAGTGGTCGAGCAGGCGGCGGCAATGGGTGCTGAACTGATCATGACCGTCGATAACGGCATTTCTTCGCATGCTGGCGTGGATAACGCTCACGATCGCGGAATTAAAGTCTTAGTTACCGATCACCATTTACCTGGCGAAACGCTGCCAGCAGCTGATGCCATAGTGAATCCAAACCTCAATGATTGTGACTTTCCATCCAAGTCATTGGCCGGTGTGGGGGTTGCTTTCTATCTGATGCTGGCGCTGCGTAAGCATCTCCACGAACATGGTTGGTTCGAGAAACATGGTATTTCTGCACCGAATTTGGCTGATTTGTTAGATCTCGTGGCGTTAGGCACGGTTGCTGATGTGGTCGCTTTGGATACCAATAACCGTATTCTGGTTCATCAAGGATTAAATCGTATTCGTGCAGGGAAATGCCGAGTCGGTATTCGTGCACTGCTGGAAATTTCCAATCGTGATGCTAGACAGTTGGTGGCAAGCGATTTGGGCTTTGCGCTAGGGCCAAGGCTGAATGCCGCGGGGCGTTTGGATAATATGTCCGTGGGCGTTGAATTATTGCTGTGTGAAGATATGCCGCAGGCGCGGGCATTAGCCAGTGATTTGGATAGCCTAAACGTCACACGACGTGAAATTGAGCAGGGCATGCAGGTTGAGGCGCTGCAGATTTGCAGCGAGCTTGAACGCACTACGGTAGAAATGCCGTATGGTTTAGCGTTGTACCATCCTGAATGGCATCAGGGTGTGGTCGGTATTTTAGCATCGCGCATTAAAGAACGTTTCTATCGTCCGGTCATTGCTTTTGCTCCTGCGGGGGATGGCATTTTGAAAGGTTCAGGACGCTCGATCCACGGTTTGCATATGCGAGACGCCCTCGAACGTATAGATTCACAGAATCCCGGTCTGATCATGAAATTTGGTGGTCATGCAATGGCGGCGGGATTATCCCTGGAAGAGGCGCGTTTTGATGAGTTCCGCCTGCGTTTTGCTGAGCTGGTGGGCGAGTGGCTGGATGCCTCTCAGTTGGAAGGCGTGATTTGGTCTGACGGTGAATTGGCGATGGACGAGCTTTCGTTACCAACTGCCGAACTGTTACGCGATGGCGGCCCTTGGGGTCAGGCATTCCCCGATCCGACGTTTGACGGCAAGTTTAAAATTCTGCAACAGCGTTTGGTTGGTGAGCGCCATCTAAAGCTGATGGTTGAGCCCGTTGGTGGTGGTCCGTTGTTAGATGGAATTGCGTTTAACGTGGATACCACATTATGGCCAGATCCCAGCGTGCGCGAAGTCGAACTGGCATATAAGCTGGACATTAACGAATATCGTGGCAACCGCAGTGTACAGCTGATGATTCAACACCTTTGGCCGCGCTGACGCGTTCGAATAAAAATCCATGTAATGTAGAAGGGGTAGCACAAGCTGCCCCTTTTTGTTCTCATCATAGCTCAAGCGGTATGAAGTAATCGCTTTCCACCATACAACCCGAGTTGGATAGCGCTATGAGGCATCGCTCTTTTATAAGAAAAAGTAATAACTGCGACTCAGCAATAAGCTACACATTTTAGTTTCGTCGATCCTCGTCCGATTTTGCAGCAACAGAGCTTGAAAAGCGCGGAATGACTGCCATTTATAGATGTGAGTTGCTATATTCTGTAAGGGCATTTTGATAGAGTCGAAAACTGAGCATAAGCGATTTTTTCGTTCATTATGCTGCTTTGAGGCTGTTTCTATCGTCTCTTTATGGCGGGTTAGGATTTCCTTTATGGGAATGAAGTGGTTCCGTCTTTGAACACTTAACGAAAGATATAAGAAAATATGTTTGAAATTAATCCGGTAAAAAGCCGTATTCAGGACCTGTCTGAACGGACAGAAGTTCTGAGGGGGTATCTTTGACTATGATGCCAAGAAAGAACGGCTAGAAGAAGTCAACGCTGAGCTTGAACAACCCGATGTGTGGAACGAGCCAGAGCGGGCACAGGCGCTGGGTAAAGAGCGCTCCTCGCTAGAAGAAATTGTTAACACCATTAATCAAATGACGCAGGGTCTGGATGATGTTTCTGGGCTGCTGGAGTTAGCTATTGAAGCTGACGACGAAGAGACCTTCAATGAGGCCGTCGTTGAGCTGGATCAGTTAGACGCGAAACTCGCTCAGTTAGAATTCCGTCGTATGTTCTCGGGTGAATACGATAGCGCCGATTGCTATATCGACATTCAGGCGGGTTCTGGTGGGACAGAGGCACAAGATTGGGCAAGCATGTTGCTGCGTATGTTCTTGCGCTGGGCTGAAGCCAAAGGTTTCAAAACTGAAATTATTGAAGAGTCAGACGGTGAAGTTGCTGGTCTGAAATCTGCGACCGTAAAAATTTCCGGTGAATATGCCTACGGCTGGTTACGTACTGAAACTGGCGTACATCGTCTGGTACGTAAGAGCCCGTTTGACTCCGGTGGTCGCCGTCATACGTCATTTAGCTCTGCGTTTGTATACCCAGAAGTGGATGACGATATTGATATCGAGATCAATCCAGCCGATTTGCGTATTGACGTATACCGCGCCTCCGGTGCAGGTGGTCAGCACGTTAACCGTACGGAATCCGCTGTACGTATTACCCATATTCCGACCAACATTGTGACCCAGTGTCAGAATGACCGTTCTCAGCATAAGAACAAAGATCAGGCAATGCGTCAGCTTAAAGCTAAGCTGTACGAGTACGAAATGCAGAAGAAAAATGCTGAGAAACAAGTGATGGAAGATAATAAATCTGACATCGGTTGGGGGAGCCAGATCCGTTCTTATGTACTGGATGACTCTCGCATAAAGGATTTACGTACTGGCGTTGAGACGCGTAATACACAGGCCGTGTTAGATGGCGACCTGGATAGATTCATTGAGGCAAGTTTGAAAGCCGGGTTATGAGGAAACAATATGTCTGAACAACAATCACAAGGTGCCGAACAGGCTCTTGATCTAAACAATGAAATGCAGTCACGCCGTGAGAAATTGGCCGCGCTGCGCAAGGAAGGGATCGCTTTCCCTAACGATTTCCGCCGTGATGCTACTTCGGACAAGTTGCATAGCCTGTACGACGAAAAGGATAAGGCAGAACTCGAAGATCTGAACGTCGAGGTATCTGTTGCAGGTCGTATGATGACCCGTCGTATCATGGGTAAAGCTGCCTTCGTGACGCTGCAAGATATGGGTGGTCGCATCCAGCTGTATGTTGCTCGTGACGATCTGCCAGAAGGCCTGTACAACGACCAGTTCAAGAAATGGGATCTGGGCGATATCATCGGCGCACGCGGTAAAGTTTTCCGCACTCAAACCGGTGAGTTGTCTATCCACTGTACCGAAATTCGTCTGCTGACCAAGGCTCTGCGCCCACTGCCAGATAAGTTCCACGGTCTGGCCGATCAGGAAACACGTTACCGTCAGCGTTATTTGGATCTGATTGCTAACGAAGAGTCTCGCGAGACTTTCCGCATTCGTTCTAAAACGCTGGCTGCTATCCGTAGCTTCATGGTGAACAAAGGCTTCATGGAAGTGGAAACTCCTATGATGCAAGTGATCCCTGGCGGTGCGTCTGCACGTCCATTCATCACTCACCACAATGCGCTGGATATCGATATGTATCTGCGTATCGCTCCAGAGCTGTATTTGAAACGTCTGGTTGTGGGTGGCTTCGAACGCGTGTTCGAAATTAACCGTAACTTCCGTAACGAAGGCGTGTCTCCGCGTCATAACCCAGAGTTCACCATGATGGAACTCTATATGGCTTACGCGGATTACAAAGACCTGATCGTTCTGACCGAAGATCTGTTCCGTACTCTGACTCAGGAAGTTCTGGGCAGCAGCATTGTTCAGTACGGCGACCAGACTTTCGACTTCGGCAAACCTTTCATCAAAATGACCATGAAAGAGTCCATCAACCACTATCGTCCTGATATTAAAATGGAAGATTTGGATGATCTGGAAAAAGCGACCAAAATCGCTGAATCTCTGGGCATTAAAATTGAGAAGAGCTGGGGTCTAGGCCGTATTCAGTGTGAAATCTTTGACGAAACCGCAGAGAAAAACCTGATTCAGCCAACCTTCATCACCGAATATCCAGCAGAGGTTTCTCCGCTGGCACGTCGTAACGATGATAATCCGTTCATCACTGACCGCTTTGAATTCTTCATCGGCGGTCGTGAAATCGGTAACGGTTTCTCCGAGCTGAATGATGCGGAAGATCAGGCTGAACGCTTCCAGGATCAGGTTCGTGCGAAAGACGAAGGTGATGATGAAGCAATGTTCTATGATGAAGACTATGTGACTTCTCTGGAACACGGTTTGCCACCAACCGCAGGTCTGGGTATTGGTATCGACCGTATGATGATGCTGTTCACCAACAGCCACACCATCCGTGACGTTATTCTGTTCCCTGCAATGCGTCCAATTAAATAAATCAACCTACTGATTTAATTTAATAAAAACCTCATTAATGCATTCTGTGCTTGATGAGGTTTTTTTATGCCTATGTTTATTTCCCTTTGTGCACATCTATGTGATCGCCTAGGGAAGATCACCTGAGCATCCAGAGCCATGGGAAAACGTTGAGGGGAGAGCTGATAGATCTTCTGCGAGCAAACCAACGCAGGAAGAGGGGATAGCTTGATTGACGCTCAATTATCTTATGCGAGATATGGCGCATGTCTATTTGCTTAAATTATAAGCTGTTAGCGCATTTATCTGCTTGCCGGGTTAACATAAGCGGCTATAATGGTCTCCACATTGATGCGGGCGTAGTTCAATGGTAGAACGAGAGCTTCCCAAGCTCTATACGAGGGTTCGATTCCCTTCGCCCGCTCCATGACACTTCTTAAAGTTCAATAAGTTACTGAATCCTAAGGGACATGGCTTAAAGCCTTCCGATAGTTTTACTCGCTGTAACCAACACTGTGACTAACTTTGTTGAAGTAGTGAGCAGACCTAAGGTCTCAGTACATGCTCAACTCAAGAACCTACCTTTATCAGCGCAATGGCGTTTTTTATATCCGCCTCAGGATGAAGTCCACAGATCTCCTGACCGTTTCGCATCCTTCCCAAAGCCGTTATAAAATAGCGTCAATATCACTACGGACTAAGGATAGACGTACCGCTATGGCTTACTCACGGCATATCAAGGCAGCACTTAAAGCAATCCATGCAGACAGACCCAACGCTTCCTATGAGGAGATGAGGGAACATCTGAGGGACATCGCAGAGTGGGAGTTGTCTACAGGTCGTTCAGACCTCTTCGAGCCAGATATGAGAGATCTGTACCGTGACCAGTATGGGGAAGTGGGAGAAAATCTTGTCCATGCTCTGGCAAGTGAGCCACTGACTATTGACCAGCATCGTTATATCAATGAGGCTCTTAAGGTGCTCAAGGCCTGCATGAAGCGCATCGAAGCGGGAGATAGTCAGCCACTTATAGATTATATAGATGGATTTGATGCTGCTGGTGGAGATAATGACCAAGCTTCAGCGTCCCTATCTGTTAGTGCTCCTCAAAGGCCTATCATTCCTGAAGATGAAACCAGCGTAACCGTGACTTCCCTCTTTGAGCAGTACGAGCAGGAAAACGCCCAAAAATGGAAGCAAACAACTTTACGAGAAAACAAAGCATCTCATGCTGCGTTAATTGAAATTTTTGACTATCTGGGACTCAATGTTGATGCCAATGCGATAACACGGGCAGATATGCTTAGGGTCCGGGATATCCTCCAGCAATTGCCGAAGAACCGTAAGCAGCGTTTCAAGGATGTCCCATTGGTTGACTTGCTGGACCGTGAGGATAAAACCGATTGTATGGATGTTGTTACCATCAATAATAAATATCTCATTAAGATGGCGGCTGTCTTCAAGTGGGCTGTACGTAATGATCTGATCAAAAAGAATATGACTGAGGGGTTGGAACTTAAGGTTCCCCAGCGTAAAGCCTCTGAGGCCCGTAATGCTTTTAGTCCAGAGCAGGTAGGGCAACTACTGGACGCCGCGAAGGCATACTCACAGAAGACCTCAGGTAAACCGTATCATTATTATGTTACTGCGTTAGCCGCTATCACTGGGGCGAGACTCAATGAAGTAGCTCAACTACAGGTCAAAGACGTCAGGGCCACTGAGGCGGGGACCGTTTATATTCATATCAATGAAGACGACAGTAGCTTACCCGGTAAGAGCATCAAGAACGCTCACAGTGATCGCTGTGTGCCTTTGGTTGATGGGGCTTATGGTTTTGTATTGGCTGACTTCATGACGCTTGTTGAGGCTCGTAGAGGCACTGATGGCGATGACGCTATGGTTTTTGATGGTCTTCGTCTCATGAAGAACGGCTACGGTGAGCAGGTGAGTAAATGGTTCAACCGTACGTTGTTACCTAAGGTTCTTGCTGACCGAGACGGGCTGGCTTTCCATTCGTTCAGACATACAGTTGCGACTCAGTTAAAACAACATGGTGTCGAGTTGGCGTATGCTCAGGCGATTATGGGCCATAGCTCAGGATCTATTACTTATGACCGTTACGCTAAAGAGGTTGAGGTGGATAGATTGGTTATTGTGATGACTGATATTTATAAGGAGAGTAGAGTAAATGGCTGAGTATTACCCTGCGGAATACGGAAAAGAAAACTTTAACTGTCCCCGATGTGGTGTCTATGCACAACAACACTGGAAGCAGCTTCTTTTTAGACCGATGGATGGTTATTCCAATACAGAAGCTGCTCCTATGCATATGGCGATTTGCGAACATTGCGATGGTTTAAGTTTCTGGTTTTCAGAACAAATGATCGTTCCTGCGTCTTCTAATATTGAAATGCCAAACCCGGACATGCCAGAAGACTGCAAGTCTGACTACATGGAAGCACGCAGTATCGTCAATCTATCACCTAAAGGGGCTGCGGCACTCCTTCGTCTATGCCTCCAGAAACTGATGGTTCATTTAGGAGAGCCGGGGAACAATATTAACGCTGACATTAAGTCTCTAGTTGAGAAAGGTTTACCTCCTCGCATCCAGCAAGCAGCCGACATCTGTCGCATTGTTGGCAATCAGGCTGTACACCCCGGAGAGATTAGCCTTGAGGATGACCCACAGTTAACGCATAGTCTCTTTAAGCTGTTGAACATCATTGTCGATGACCGAATTACGAGGCCAAAAGAAATCGAGGCGATGTTCCAGAGTATGCCTGAAGGCCCACGGCAGGGAATCGAAAAGCGCGACAAAAAGACAGCTTAGTAATTAATACGACTCACTATATGGAAAGGGCCTCTGAGTAATCCACAAAGGGTGTGAACTCATGCCCTTAGTATCGATTATTACTTATCTATCTAGAAGTCAATGTCGTTAATACGACTCACTAAAGGGAGAGACGACAAAAAGTTTTCCCTCAATGATAACTAACCGTAACTTATTGCATCCTTTCAGGGGCGGGATGACCAATTACAGACACCAAGCGTTCTACTTAAAGTAAATGCTTCCTGCGTGCTCTGGGTCAGTCGATAAGTGAATAGCCTATGATAAATTATATTTATTTATGGTCTCTAGCATACAGGGGCTAAACTTAAAGTATTACTTAAGGACCTCTAAGATACTTATAGTTTTAAATGATTGTTATAAATAAAAGATAATTACTTAAAATAATATTAGAGATATCCATTAATTAATCTTGTCATCATTAACTCTTGTAATAGCCACTGGTGTCATCGCAAGACACCATTTTTATTAATCGCAAAGACATTCTAAGTGTGCATCCTTCGTCCTGCTGGTCTCCCATCGCTTTGGGACTTTTAGTATGTCAGTGGAGTGCAGCTTAGGATACATATTTAAAAAGGAGGGTTATTATCATGAATAATAAATTATCCAGTAATCAAATCGCTTATCTAAACCGCGCTATGACAGACGGGAAGGGTCTTATTGAAATAGGTGAGTTAGCTCGTGGTCTTGGTAAACAGAAAGGTAACGTTATTCGTAAACTGGAATCCAACTTCCCACCTGAACAGCTTTTCAAAATGAAAAACCGTTCGGTTATCTCAAATGGGGGCAATGGTGCTACACGTGAGGTCGAAACCTACATGCTCGACTATAAGACAGCTGGAGCACTAGCGATGAGCTACGATCTCCGGTTAGGTATTGAGGTCCTAACCATACTTGAGGACTCTCTAAAGACCATCCAAGAGATGACCTTAGCCGCAGCCAATGATGATACCTCAGGTGTACGCAAAGCGGCTGTAAGTTTCCGTGAGCGTCACAGGGAGCGACTGGAGTTCCGCCCGGGCGCTTCAGAGAATGAGGACCGTAGCGTTGCACTCAGGCGTTTGGGCAGAAAGGGACTGTAAGCAATCATTATTGAGTTAGAAACGCCCAAAGATAACCTGAAGGCCGTATGGTGTTACGCTCTTGCTTGATTGGCTTAATATACTAAGCGATCAATCTTAAATAATCGATCGAGACAAACAATCAATTAAGTGGCTTTAATCGGATATCATATTGACACTTGTCTGACATCCTGAAGGTATCAATATGTTTGGGCTTTTTAAGAAAAAGGCAAAAGCGGAAAGGCGTTATGATGTAACACGCATTCAATACGAACTGGTTGTAATGTCATCTAGGCTGATAAAAAAACAGACCGATATGTTCAAAGTAATAAAAGAGGAGCGAGAGGAGGCTGTAGGTGACCCTTTATTATCAGCAGGATATATCACACCATGGGTCATTGGATATTGCACTGGTCTCTTGGATGCAGTGACTCAGACTGAGGCTAACAGGATGGCATTTACATCCGAAATGCTCGGGCTTCTATTTGCAGCAGTTTTCGGTGATGATAAGTCTCTGGAGGCCATGGGAACTTATATAGCCTGTAACGAAGCCTCCTCACCAGACCATGAATTTCATGTTACGTATGAGCTTTATATGTCTGGTTTAGCGAAAGCATTTAATGAGGTATGTGAGGATAAACCTGTGATAGGACTTCTGAACTATTTAATGCAGGATTGAAAATTTCCCAAAAAAATCTCAGCGCCTATATAACAGTAATAGCCCTGCAACATTCCCCCGTATACCTCCAGAAGTTATCCTGAAACTGATGGAGGTATCTTGTCATGTATTTGAATCACCAAGTATGTTTGTTCTATTCCTCTTTCGGGAATATTGCAGCTCTACAGCCTTGACCAGAGATCACTCGATGTGTAACCATAACTGTAACCACAAGGATTCATCATCCTTTAAGAAACAAATGGTTAGCGGCTGGCTGTCTTCGATACTTCGATTCCCTTCGCCCGCTCCATTTTCAAAAGTTTCTTCTTCTAGCTCACACTCAACATAGTTAATATCACTAACGGTAATTAAACAAACATTCATGCTTTCATAATGGACTGCGGGCATAAACTCTGCTTTTGGCGGTGAATATTGATTTTTGATAGCCAAACTTTAATGTTAATCGATCATTGCTATCATCTAACGCTATACTGAGGCCATCAACGTAAAAAATTTATTATGTTTTCAACATACTGCACGGTAATAAATACATAATCGATTTTTTGATGAATATAAAACACCTCATAATGAGATAGATATTCAGTTATTCACATTTATCTCGCATGATACCTCGCTTTATTCGATTACGTATTAGCATGAAACTTCGATTAGCGATTAGCCTCTATATTTGGATGGAACAGCCACAAAGCCCTCAGACAGTTGCAAATGGCTGGGGGCTTTTAAGAATGAGAGGATTTTTTGTTTTGATGCATAAGGTTGTGCCGGAGTGATTACTGCTCTAACAAAGCAAGGATCTGTTCGTCCAGTTTATCAATCGTATAAATCACTTGTTGACTGGCTGATTCAAACTCATCTAATCGCTGTGTGATATCTGACCAATCCATCGACTTAAACCCCTCTTTGGCTAACTGCACACTGATTTCATGTAATTTCCGGTGAGCATCACCCAGTGAAGAATACGCAGGTAGATGCCCAAAATCTCGACGACCATCCCCGTGATACCATTGCCCTAAAGCACAGTGAAACTCATCGTCAGTAGGTACATTGTCTGAACGTCTCAGTACGGACAGATACACTTTCTCTCGCCACTGGTAATGCTGTGACTTAAGAATGGTCATCAGGAAACTGTTCGCGATCCTTGCCATCGCATTAGCCGAGTCGAGCGTTGTTTTTTGGATACGGTCGGCGGTGAAACCAAGCTCATTGGCCAGTAATAGCATTTTATTCATATTGAGCGGTGGGGCGGTTTCAGGCGAGGCCTGAATTTTCTCAATATGTCGACGATAGACATACAGGTGATTGAGTGCCCGATACGCATCCTCACCCACCTGCTTTTGATGACTGGCAAGATTTAGCATATAGCGCTGCAGTTTGAGTGCTTTCTGGGTGGTGTATTGGATATGCGTCCGTTTCTCTTGCAGTGCGAGGTAAATATGTTTAAACCCTTCGTGCTCATTATCATCGTTTGTGCACATTTATTTTATTCTCACTTTCTTTCGCACTAACATATATATTTCCCGGCACCCTTACCTCCGGTCATACCGATAGCTTACAGCGCTAAGTGCATCGGTAGTGCTTGTTGATGTAGTGAAAAAGCATGGTTTAGATAATGCAGGACACCCATATTATTGGCGGTCTAACTTTCAAGCTCGACTACGCTTATCAGTCGGTCATCACAAATTATCAATATTGCTATGAATATCTAGGTTGCTTAAACTCAGTACATGGCTAGATGCTAGCGAACATATCGAGCAGTAATATCAACGGGATAGTGCTGGCGTTTGAATGCTTGACGGATCAATAACATTGTCAAAGAACGTCATAAAAACGGTAGGTTACTCGAACCTACCTTAATGTGACATAACTCAGTTATTACCGTAATTTTAATTTAACGCGGCATTTATTGTTAATCGCCCATCAATATCACCCGTTTGTGCTTGTGGTGATTCAATTTTCAGAGTACGAGTTATACGATCACCCGAATTAGCCATAATAGTCTCACTAGTAACTTGCGCTGAAACGTCGTCTAAAACAGAAGCTTTTGCCCATGCAGGTAATCCGCTGAAAACATAATCAACCATAACGGAGGATTTTGAAGGGAGGCCATTGAACGTGATATTTATGTCGCGCTGAGCACTCTGAGTGTTCGAAAGAATACCAAAATCAATGGCGTCAGGTGCTGCCGCTATGTTGACATTTAATTCTCTGACAAAATCCACAACCATATGAAATGTGTATGTGTCCACATTTGATGTGGCGCCGCCCAAGTTACTCTCAAAATTCATTAAAGAATTATTCGAAAGTGAATAAGTGGAGGTTAACGTATATTCATTCTCTATTTTTCCTGAAGGCTCGGCACAATACGGTGAGTTAAGAGGATAATCCACAGACACCTCCTGCTTCAAGTCGGATATAGCGGTTGTCTTCTGTCTTATAGCAAACCTATATGTATAATCTTGTACTACTGAGGAATTTTTATAATATCTAGGTGTGACGAGTAACCTTATATTATCATTGCTTACACTGAGCCCGTTACCGCCGTTCAATATATCCCTGAGTGGGGTTTTAATATTTGGTATTGCCGCAACTGTAGAATGATTGGCGCTTAGGCCTGCAGTGTTTGAATATATAAGGATATCGCGACTGAGTTCGATATCATTGATCATCTTCGCGAGAAGTTGCTGTATGTCGTCTTTTGACCAACCCACCGGATTTGTTGTTATTATCCCCGGCGTTAATTGCATATCAATACGAAGGTTAAGAGCACCGCCTGAATAAATTGAATTTACAGGGTCTACCTGACTAAACCAGAACTGTTGTGCATTAAGTCCCCAGTCAGGAATTCCTGTGAAAGATACAATCCCCTTAATAGTACAACTGTTATTATCTGCTGATTGTGCAGGAAGAACAAAAACCGACATTAAAAACATCAGCACAAAAAATTGTGTCACTAGACAGGTCCGTTTTATATGACGCTTCAAAATATCACCCTCACACATAATTTATATTGAATCTGATTGTCGCTGTGGTCTGGCCTCTGGGAGTATCCTGAACGACAAGGGTCGATGGCGTCAGTGTGCAGCTACGGTTGTCCATTCCCGCGCAAAACCCCTTGGTCTCATCTGTCGCTCCATCCCCGGTCAGGTCAATCTCTTTCCCTTCCGTGCTCAGCCAGAATTGTGCCGGTGTACCGGTAACACCTGCAGGCCCAGTCATTTCCATCCGTGAGGCGTTACCTCCCACCATCGCGCTGCCAATCTGTTCCCCGTAAATCACCGTATTCGTGGGGGTCGGGCAATTGATATCTATCTTCACCGGGTTATAACTCTGCGTTCCGTTCAACAGACCGCCAAGATGCACTGTCGAGGGCATCGTCAGCGTACATGGCTGGCTGGAGAAGGTCGCCTTTATGGTTACCGTAGCGCTCGCTGACGTAGCCGCCTGAGCCCCTTGATGGCCCGCTGCTAGCAGTGTCAATAGCGAAGAAAAGGCTAGATGTACCGCTTTATTTAACGTCATAACTCACCGCCCCGCCCCAGTCATTAAGCGCCTCCACACTGACCTCGTTTAGGCCACTGTGCCCAGTGCTGGCCTCAGAATAAGGCGCAAGTTGTGCCAGCGCACGCTGGGCTTCACTACTCAGCTTCACCTCTTTCCCTTGGCTTTTTACCTTCGTCACCGCGAAGTAATACGGTGTCGGGTTTTTTATCCATACGCTCCCGTCTCGATTGACTAAGGTCAGCTGTTTTTCCGCCTCTTTGCGCCCATCAGTCAGCGATTTGGGGCGGTAAATCAGTTTGACCTGAGTGTTCATGGCAATCGCCAGTACACTACCGTCGGTCTCCTTTGGCTTTGGCGGAATTTCCTGAACGTTCAAGCGAAACAGGGATTCTCGGTCAGAGGGTAATGCTGGGTTTACATTCATCAAACGGACTATCTGTTTCCCTTGAGGCCCCACCTTAAAGAACGGCGGAGATGGAACCATAAACACATCCGCTTTATTCTGTGACACATTGTCAATCCACACCTGGCCGCCATAGGTCTCCTGAGAACTGCTGCTCACCTCAAAGGAGATATTCTTTTTCCCCTCTTCATAGATAAACCGCGTTCCGTTCAGAGTGAAGGCCGCCATGGCTGAGCTGACCAGCGTAGTGCCTAGCACAGCCGCCAGCACCGTGCGCAGTAATACTTTCTTTCTGTTATTCACAACGTATCTCCTGAACGGTAACGATATTTTCTTTCAGACCAGACGCGCTGAAGCGGCATTGCTTCCCGTTGCTCTGGCTGACAGTAATGGTTTTCGGCGTAGCCAATAGGTTCATCAGTAACACGCCATTATTAGTAATGAATCCTGCATCCAGCCCCTGTTCGGTAGTTGCACTACCTCCGGTCAGTACATTGCCCTGCGCATCCCGCACTCGAACGATGTAACGCTGCACATTCTGGAAACCGAACTCCCGATAGATAATCGCTTTCTCTGTCGGTACCACTTCATAGGACGTATTAAGCAGTTCCGCGCTATCTGGGACGTTTTCTGGATTGATGCTGATGTTGGTCGGGTTGTATCCAGTCAGGTACAGCACCGTACTCCCATTGCCGTTGGTGGGCAGTGAGCCGTTAAAGGTCACCCCAGGGGTATCTTTAATCCTAACCACCGCCACGGTATCGGACGATTCTTTGGTCAGCAGGAGACCTGTAGGTGCAGTGGCAATTGCTGAGCCAGAGACATTCCCAGATAACGTGGTCGTGTCTCGGCTTTTCGACACGGCCAAGTTGGTCTGCATGCGGTCAAAGGCATAGCTAACGGAGGCGCCTGCGGTATTATTACTGCGCTCATCCGTCCCCGCGTTGACGCTGTAGTTCAGACGTTCATTCAAGGTGGCTGAGGTGCTGGTATTAAACGAGGTCCCGCTGTATCGGCTGTAGCCCACTGAATTACTACTATAGTGACGTACTCCCCCCAGAGTGAACGGGATACTCACGCCCAGAGAGCCTGAATATTCATCCGTCGTTGACCAAGCACTGCGAGAATAGTTGCCACTGAGGTACAGTGATATACCGTCCAGAATGGTGGTACTGGCAGACAGTGAAGCACCGATGGCATCTTTGTCACGATTCCAGTAAGACTGCTGCCAGAACGATCCACTCACATAAATATTGTCCATCCGGTGGGATAGGCGGGCTTCGTAACGTGCTTTTTCCCGGCCGTCAAACCAGACATAATGGTCATTCAGCCCAAGCCCGTCTGGGTCGTAAATTTTACGACGGTCGCCGTATTTAGGATCCCAACTTGCAAACTCGGTATACCCAGGGCTCTGATAACGGTACGTCAGCAGTTGAATATCCGTTTTGTTGGTAAAACTTTTGGCATACTTCGCCGTAGCACTTACGCCTTGGCGGCGGGAGCCATCATCATATTCAGCTCGCGAGCCGTTAACGCTCAGTGCCAGCGCGCCCCACATCCCCATAGATTGCGTAACGCCTATGCCTGCTGCCTGATAACCACTGTGCAGCAGAGTGGCCATATTGAGGGTGGTGGACGATAGCCCCCAGTCAAGGCTAGCCAGACCAAAGGTGCCATTACCGGAGGAGAACGCCTCACTCAGACGGTTGGAATCGTTTCGCTGCCCAACGGCTAGGTTGTAGTTATAGTCCCCTGGTCGCAGAAGAGAAGGCAGGGTGGCTACCGGGTATTCAGTTACAGTTTTATGCCCGCTATTATCCTCCACGGTTACCACCAGATTTCCGTTACTGGTGGAATTAATGTCATCGAGCCGATACGGCCCTGATGGCACTACGCGAGAATAAATGGTGTATCCCCCTTGAGATACTGTGATTCGGGATGCTGAGGAAGCGACACCCGTGATGACCGGCGCGTAACCCCGTGTTTGCCATGAGCGCATATTGCTGTTGGATCGCAGGGCGGCGCCATAAAACCCGAAATCATTGAATAACTCAGTCTTCGTCTGCGATCGTCCTAGCAACAGGTCGCCTTTAATTTGACTGATGGCCGTGGATAGTGTGAGGTCATTCGTGGTGAACTCACTTATCCCTGCGTTTCGAGCCGCGTTCATGTCACTGGATAAAATCCAGCGACCGACATTCAAACTGGTATTGAAGCTGCCATAGGCATTAAGGGAATCATCACCATACCCGTTGTTGTTTCGAGTCTGAACGTTCTGGTTAAAGTTGCCGTTATACTTCAGACGTAGACCACTGATGCCATAATCCCAGCGTGAGGCATCGTTTTTTTCTGCCAACCAAGCTTGAGGAATACCGAAATCTAGGGACTGACTGCCGAGGTCAAAACTGACTTTTGTGCTGTCCTTACGTCCCAACTGGTAGCACCCCCGGACAGTGTCAAAGGTGTCCTGATACGCTTCCGGCTTAAAGAAGATGCCGGCATTCTGCAGCCACTCTGGACTGAGACAAAGCAGGCCTGTCTGCTCATCATCTGGACTGATGGTGAGCTCCGTTCGTCCGATTCGAGCGCCGTTGAGAGAAACGTCGATATAGTACTGACCTGCAGGATATTTCACCCCGTCCTTCAGAACCGAAGGAACATCCGTGGTTCCTTGCAGGAATGCCGTATTGAGTTCCGTGGCAGATGCAAAGGAAGAACAAATGCTCAGAGCCAGAAGAGACAGCGCAGGTTGTTTTATTTTTGTATATAGTTTTGTGTTCACGCAGACCTGCCTTCAAAGCAAATAAGAAAGAACAAAACAAAAAAACAGCGTCAACTGATAAAGGCCCTGCCGAGCCACGGAGTCATCGCGGTACAGGCAGGGCGAGCACTTTATAGTCGATGGGGATTAGTTGTAGGCAACAACGTAGGCAGCAGTAGAGTTATAGTCACCTGCATCATTGCCGCCTTTCAGTGTTGCAGTGAACTGGGCACCGTCAGTGGTCAATTTTGTAGCATCAAAGTCAATGCTCAGGTGTGACTGAGTGATAGACTGCACAGCAGTGGTCTGGGCATTTTTGGTGGAAATCAGCGTCACAGCGTCAGTTGCAGCCCCCCCTTGAGCTTTCAGACCTTCACTATTGAAAGGACCGTTCCAGCCGATGGTAGCTTTACCGGTTAAGTTGCCACAGCCGGTGGCTGTTGGGTCAGCCTTCAGGACAAAGTCGACAGGAGTAGTGCTAATAGCGTTTTTTGTTACTGAACCCAGTTGTACCAAGCTGTTCACACCGCCGTTCACAGATGGAGTCAGGTCACAAGTGGTATCTGTTACTACACCTAAAAACTGGATTTCATTCGCAGCCATAGCAGAGCCAGACATGACAGCCAGAGCCAGAGCAGAAACAGCCAGTAAATTTTTTTTCATTGTTAAATCCTTAATAAGTATTGATATAAGTGCGACAGTTTTTGTCAGTGTGATTGTTAATAAGCACAAGGCTCCCTTGATGATGGCGCTTATCCTCTACCTTGAGCTTTTCTCAATGCCACATCCTTATGGACGAGAAACCATCGGTGGCGCTTTAAAATAAAAATCAAAAAATAAAGCCCCACCGATAATCACTTATCTAAATATGGAGTTACGTTGTCCGACCAATAAGAATTGGATAGTGAGAAAGTTAAGTTATTAATAAGCCACTCGCACTCCGACGAGAGAGTACTTTACTTTATTGGTGCGCCCACTCTGCATGATTGTCCCCTAATCCTAACTTTTTCACTTTCTAGTTTTTTATATTTCCATCTATCCTCTGGAGTTTAATAAAAATTTCAGCGCATATAAGGAATTGCTGTGCTTAGCATAACCTCTGTGCTCATGATAATCTGACTGCCGCACTGTTTTATGCTAAGCGCGAGAAATACCTCGCGATAAGAATGTTATTGATTTTTTAATTACATTGCTTTTAATCGATAATTTTCTACCAATAAGAGTTTATCAACTAACACATAGAGTTAGCGTGGTTTTGAATTTTAAAAAATAACAACGCCTAGTTTTCCATTACGCTCATAAATAACTTATGCAACCTGCGGCTATTATTAAGGCCATCTTTTTTCTTATTTATTGTTATGTTGCAATATCCGCTATTTCCTAGTCTCAATGTGCGTAAGCGACGAACCGGTCATGGTGTGCCCTTCCTCATAAATTAGCGCACAAATTCTGGCGACCGTCCGACTGACCATCTGCATGTGACGATATTTCACTGAGAAATAACTCTGTGCGACACCATTAGCCTCACAGGCTTCGCTACGGCTTTTACCGTGTACCAATACATCTTCTAAAGACTGTCGGATACTTGGGCTATGCATCACACAGACCGTGGACAGCAAGCGAAAAAGTCGAATATCAACTTCACCCGGTGTTAATTCTCCCTGAGTTATTTTACTCATAGCGCTCAGATCATTCTCTTCATGTGTGCGACTCATTCCTCCACTCCTGCAATCTTTATACTGTGACACCGTATTCTTGTATATTAGCCAGTACCTGCTTCTCGTCACTGCTCGTCTTTATCTTGACCTGTTCATGCGAGGGCAATGGTGGTGGGGATGACACCAACGCAGGCCGGTGTTCCCTCATCGGGTAATAAGAAACGGGCCCTGCGGTTACTGTTAGCGAGGCAATAAAATCCCGAGTACGGTTCTGAATACCCAGTACTTTCATTGCCATCAAGCGATAGTGGTAAACTACCTTACTACTACATCCCAACAATCTTCCGGCGGTAATGGGTTCAACTCCCTTAACCAACCAACCTAAAACCACCTCTTGCGCCCTTGGCGATGCAATTAGGTGAGAAAAGTGTACATGCATTAATTGCTTAATTGACTGCAATGCCTCTGAAACACCTTGCGTCCTCCATGACGGGAGTTTGGTTAAATTCACTTCCTCTCTTAAAGTACGAAGGAGACAATGATATTCAGCCAGCAATAAACAAGGAGGGTCATTCATCAAGGCATCATATTTTTTTAATGCTATCCCATCAAAATATTTCCCAACTATTTTGTCAGAGAATAAAAACTCGTCTTGCATAAATATGATGGCCGTATCTGGGCATTGTTGGCGCAGAGCTAAAGTAAGAGCCACTGCATTTCTAGGCGCATCATCGATAATAAGCAAGTTAGGCTGTGTATTTATTGCATAGCTAACAAGTATATCTGTATCACGCGTGCCTTGAATAATTATTCGGGTTTGTTTTATTGAACGGTACGTATATTCAATTGCTACCTGATGCGTCCAGTTCTTGGAGTAAATCATCACCTTTAATTTATTGTTTATCTTATTCATGACCGCATCCTTAAGCCCTGTTAATAACCAACTTCATTATTCATCCAAGAATAACACCATAGGGTTTGTGGGTTTACGAGCATCCTAAGCTAGACATTTGGCGTGGTATAATTAATAAAATCGATCGATAAGATCTTGATTTTAAATCAATAAGGTTTGATGTAAGAAAAATCTGATGATTGCATTGTGGGAATATTCATAAAAGGAGCGATATTATCTTTTTATAAAATATTTATAATATCAATGAATTTATTAATGTTTATTTTTGATATTACGTAATGTACGTTATAGCGTACATTGCATAATTATAAATACTTACAATAAGATGTTGCGATATTTTTCAGTGTCATTGCTTGAATGCTCATTTATTCGATAAACTTGAATAGTACGGAAAAATCGAAGGTTTAAAAAAACGGCATGGGAAATAGGCTGGAAAAAATCCTAATAAATTAGGACAAAGACAAATGAGAATTGCGTCGTGCATTGTAAAATACAGACACATTCAATATGGTGGTACTTGGATTATCTAACCTTATGGCAATAAAATAAAGAAAATACACTCTTTTTTAATTAGTAGAAGGCTAATGATGGGGTTTGTTTATCGTGGATGAACTACAGAGAGGAGAAGACATTAACCTGCAAAAGTGCTGGCGACGATAAAGAATTTTGTTCAAACGTACTTAACGCAAGCAGCCCATCCACTCACCACCGTGTTTCTAGTCGCTGCCCCGCGGATATGATGAGTCAACGTAAACAGGCTAAACGATGCTTTTTGCTAGGGTTTAAACAGGAATAGATTGAATAGGTCGTTTAACATCAACGGTGCGCTGTTGATTTGACCCAGACTCTGAATTGAATACCAGTCAGTTGTGTAAAGGGGGACCTCAGTATGAATATGAACTGTAGGTCGCATAGCTGGGATAACGAAAAGCATCCTCACCAGCATCACGGCGGTTTATCGCCCAGTGAGAAAATAAATGAAAAAGGGCGACAAAGGTGTACTGATTTTGTGAACTACTACATTTTACGGATGGTTCATGCTATCTAGGCTGCGTCAGACGCTTTTCACAAGATGCGACTTCGCGAGTGACACAGCCTAGTTATAGTGAAAATAGATTAAGCAGGGCGCGGATGATTTTCGCTATCAACGACGGGTACATCTTCTTGTACTGGCAGATCATTCGCTGTCAGTGCAGCATCGCCGAGGCCATGGGGTAATGCGGCAGTCAGTGCGGCTAATGAACCACCGGAAAGACCCACCTCTCTGAGTAGGGAATCTACAATCGGCGCATGTGTACGATAGGATAGCGCGGCCGTCATTGCCTGTTCTGCTAGATTACTTCCACCGCCGGTACTTGGTTCAGATGAAGAGCCTGCTGCGGCAGAACCACTACGGTTTAAACCGTCAACCTGAATGATTTTGATACCGTCGATAGATTTCATTGGTTCAACGGACTTCTCAATAATACTTGGCAGGGACTGCAATAGTGCCAGTTTGAATTTTAGGCTGGTTTGATTATCGGACAGTATATTGACCGCATCATTTAATGCCCGTTGTGCTTCAGCTTCAGCAAGCCCTTTTTTCAGCGTCGCCTCTGCGAGTTTAATAATGGCCGCTGCTTGCATTTCGGCTGCTTCTTTCTCGGCCTGCGCCTTCAGCGTTAGCTGTACCGCTTCGGTTTCTGCGGATTGTTTTGCGACGATTAGCGCAACCTGTTTGGCACGATCTGCTTCGGCGGTTTCCCGAGTTGTAACCACGTGTTCTTCCGCGCGTACAGCCTCGGCTAATGCATCGTTTGCTCTTGCCTGAGCTTGAGATTGCTGCTCTGATTTACTGGCAATCGCAATATCTTTATCCTGCGCGGCGATTTCAGTCACCTGTTGTTGTTCAATCTCTTTTATTCTAATTTCACGTTCAGCTTCTACCTTACGAGTGCGAACAGCCTGCTCCCGTGCGATTTCCGCTTCTTGAATTTGACGTTCGGTGCTAATACGGCTCTGTTCAGCCTCTCGGCGGCGTTCCGCTTCAAATACGGCAATATTAGCGCTTTGCTCTGCGCTGCGAGTTTTTACCTGCTGCTCTTGGTCAAAGGTCATGAACGATTCTTGTTGCTCAATTTCCAGCTTACGTGACATGGCATCGCGGTTCTTTTCGCGTACGGCGACTTCAATGTCTTGTTCGACTTCGTTACGTTCACGGCGACGGCGTTCAGTTTCCTGAGTCAGTTTGGTTAGACCCTCTGCATCAAACGCATTGTTAGGATCGAAGAATTCTTTCGAGGTTTGGTTAAAGTTAGTTAATGAAACGCTCTCTAACTCCAAGCCGTTTTTGGTTAAATCCTCTGCGACCGTATTCTGTACGCCTTGAACGAAGTGTTCGCGGGTATCTTGCAGATCATGCATCGTCATCTGTGATGCCGTTGCACGCAGCGCATCCACAAATTTATCTTCAATAAGAATGCGTAGATCTTCCGGTGACAGCGTTCTTTGCCCCAACGTCTGTGCTGCGGTAGCGATACCTTCAATGGTTGGTTTTACACGCACAAAGAATGCGACGACAACATCGACTCGCATACGATCTTTAGTGATCAAACTGTCTTTCATGGAGCGACTGACTTCCAGTTTGAGAGTATTCATATTGATGTGAATAAGCTCGTGAAAAATCGGAAGTACAATGGCGCCTCCGCTCATCACGACTTTCAGTCCACCCAAACCAGTTCTAACAAAGGATTGCTCTGCAGAAGCGCGCTCATAGAGTCGAGAGAAAATAACCCCGATGACCAATAATATGATTAATACGCCAAAAGAAACAAATCCCCAATAAGGAATGTTATCCATTTCAAACATAAAATTTCCTTGTGATATCATTAAGTAAGATAAGTTTTAAAGTAAATTAGGCCACGGGTTTTTGCTTGCTAAAAATCGCGCTGACGTTATTTTTGCAATAATGAGCACGCGTTCTCCCCGCGTAAAAATAACGTCTGGGTTTTCTGGCTCAATCAATAAATAGTGAGATTGTCCGTAGGTATCAACAATTTTACATTCTGCTGACATCCCAGGTTGCTCTGCGGATTGGGTTACAAGGGCCATTGAACCGACAAAGCTATCCTCTGACACCGCGAAGGATTCATCTTTGGGAAGATAAGGAGCAAGCCATCGCCCTATGAAATGTAAAGTGGGCAGTGATAGCACAAATGCAATCAGAGCCATTAAACCTGCCGATAGCGGCTTTTGAAGCAGGCTAATCATGAGATACTGCCCGCTGATACCAATAATAGCAAAACTGCCAAGCAGTAAAACGAGCATAACCAGCAATGGAAGCTTGCCAATGTGCAGCCAACTCAAGGCCTGTACGAGTAAGTTATCTCCACTGGCAAGATCAAAATGAGATCCTAAGGAAGAGTCTAAATGGCTAAATGCACTAGCACCTATTAGTAGCGATAATATTTCCAATACACCAAGAGAAATTATAAACGCAAGCGCGCAGAGAAAAGGGGCATTATAAGCAGACAGTAGTACCACTAGGACTCCTTTCGATCTATATCCATAATATGGTCATTCTATCGTTATTTCTTGCTTTAGGATATGGAGGGGGAGAAATATAGGATAATTGCTGTGAAAGATAATTTTCAAGGCATGTTTGCCGCTGAAACATCAATGGTTAAAATTGCTTTCGTCAAGTATCAGAAATTAACGTTAGGGTTAGAGAAATATTTCACCCTAAGGTTAGATATCAAAATAAAACAATCGTTATCAATATCATCGCGATATAAATCGGAGATATTCACTACGTGAAGATGTAGTAGACCGCGTCTACATTTTGACTATGAATGAATTTCTCTTCGATATTTTCCTTTTATGTTCTTGCATCAGGTAAGGTTTTTATAGAGTGCCTTAAGCGTTTCTCGTAACCAGATAATTTTAGGGTTATGGCTGTTGCGTTTATGCCATAGCAGCGTGAAGGGAACCATCAGCTTTTCCCGTAGTGCTTCGTCGAAGGGGAGCGGGCGTGCGACCAAGGGGAGTTGGTGTAATTGATTATAGCGTTGGCAATAGAGAGGTGCGGTCGATATTAGCGAATGACCGGGTTGAGCAGCCATAAACAGCGATTGCTCGAAACCAGGCAGACTCAGTGCGATATTGCGTTTATGCCCCACTTCCTGCAATACGTCATCTAGCGCCCATGTATCGCTTTGCTCCCAGCAAATACTGATATGGGGATAGCGTAAAAAGGTTTCTAAATTCCATTCCTCTTGTAGCGCAGGGTGATCTTCTCGTAGCCAAACCCAAGGCAAATCAGAAAACAGAACTTCATAATCGATCGATAAAGGCAGCAGGCTGAGCTGTTCGCGCGATCGCGGATGGCTTTCGCGACCGGTGAAGCCAATATCTACTTCGCCACGAGTAATGGCGTCTAGTGCATCATAATCCCAGTTGCGTACTTTGATCGTTGCCTGCGGATAACGCTGGTAAATCTGCTGTGATAGGGAATTGAACATGATCATCATTAGCGGAGATTCTGCAACCAGTTCGAACTTCAGGCCATGCGGTGTTTCATTGTGTGGCTTATCAAGTAACAGATTGCTCATCTGCATCCACTCGGCCAAAGGGTGTTCCATACTGATCATCAGCGGCGTAGGCGTTAACCCCAGCGGCGTATTGACGAACAGCGGATCACCAAACCATGAGCGGAGCTTCGACAGTGACTTGCTCGCCGCCGAAGGCGTTACGTTCATACGCTTTGCCGCTTTGGTTACGCTGCGTTCTTGCATCAGAAGCTGTAGGCATAACAACAAATTAAGATCGAGACTGCTGATGGATTTCTTCATGGTTGGGTACAGGACTCTTGAGCGTAACGAGCATGATCAATGAGAGACTGACTATGCTACAGACAATCAGAATTGCGATCAGCATATTCAGCGCATCGATGCCGATTATCGCTGCTAGCCAAATCCAGAATGACGAACCGCAAACTTGGGCGATGCCTAGCACAGAGCTAGCCACGCCCGCGCGCAGTGAAAAAGGCCCTAAAGCCTGACTCATGGCCACACCAAACCCCACAGAGAAGCCCGCGCAGATTAGCGTTAAGCCAAAGAGCGCCACGGTATTTGAGTTTGCGAGACTTAACACCACGGCGGCGACCAGAAATAGCCCCTGAGACGTTATCATGAGCGTCCGGGGTTTAAACACATCCAGAGCAAATGGGGTTGAGAATGATACTGCCATGCTCACCCCCGCCGTCAACGCCATGATCATGGCATATTCTCCCCGCTCGAACCCCATAATCTCCATCAACAATACCGGCGAGGTATTTACGAAGGTGAGGATCACAGACACGCTCAATGTGGTAATGGCTAACCGGCTGAGGAAGACACGGGTGAGCAGTGATTCAGCAGTTATTTGTGACGGTGATGATGCGGAGGCTGATTCAGGACGAGTCTCTTTCAGAACAAACAGGGACAGCATACACGCCAAGAAACCCATGGTCATCATGGTGTAGAACAGGCTTTGCCATGGGAACTTGAGCATAATTAAATGCCCAAGAACAGGGGCTAGAACTGGCACAATGCAGGTAATTCCGTTTAGCAGTGAGAGTACTTTTGCTCGTCGGCGGTCGTCTAGCGTGTCTCGCAGAATGGCAAATGCCACGACATAGCAACTCCCCGCGCCGATGCCTTGAATAAAGCGTCCCGTTAGAAATAACAAGCTATCTTGTGCTAGAGAGCAGAGTGAGGATGCAATAATAAAAATCACGCTTCCCACGATCGCCACCGGTTTTCTTCCCGACCGATCGGCGATTTTACCTGCAAACAACATGGCACAGCCCATTCCAGTCAGATAGACGGAGAAGGCGATATGTAATTGTGATTCGCTGGCGCTGAGATCGGCTGCGATGCGAGGTAGTCCCACTAAATACATATCAATTCCAGTGGGATAGAGCAACACCAGAATAAAACTGCAGATTAGAAAACGTGTCATAGCATCCTCACAAGTAGAGTGGCGGCAAGGATAACGGCAAGGTGTGAGTGAGGCGAGTTGCCATTTGGACAACACTAATTTCCATATGGGACATCGACGTCAACATGGTCGCGATGTTGAGACGCGTCCAATAAAGACAACATTTTCTAATATGCTAACTTTGTTATTTTTTGTGCCTAGACCGAATCATGGTTGTTCAGTATTGCGATTCACTGTCCATCGGGGATCTGCAGGGAACAGCCAGCGGGCTTCATTAGTGAGTTGTTCTGCCTGAACGGGATCGTTTAAATATGTCGCGATTTGAATGCGAACGGCATACAGATTGTTGTCTGGATGGCGAAGCGTATAGTCTGCGGCCCAATGTTCAACGTTACGCAACGCATTAATATCCTGAACGTGATTAAAGCGTAACAGTTCCCCCATTTGCCGATCATACTCATAGCGATCCTGTTGCAATACCGTCTGCCAAACCGCACGTGACGGGAGCTCATATTGTGTGCCATTACTTTCAACGGTCGTTAGCTGATTCTGTAGGTACAGGGTTTGGATTAAAACACCGGCGGCGAATACGGTGAAAAATATCATGCCTCCACGGATCCATCTCATGGACATCGGCATGGTGCTTGTGGAGTACGGACGATCCGCACAGCGCAGCAGCACAATCAGTAAAATCCAGTGTGGGGCCGATTGATATAAGGGAAATTCCGTCATCATATGTAATGCAATAGGAGAGGCGGTTAGTAACATGGCTCGTTGAAGCCGACCCCCATTCAGCCAAAGCGTGATGATTGCCATTAACAGCATTAACATTCCTACGGCGGCAAATATCCCCCCTTCCACCAGCCACAAAAGTATTTCATTATGCGGATGACTGACGGTTCTGATGCCAACGTTAGTGATTTGTCCGCCAAACTGATGCAGAAAAACGGACTCAAAACTACCAACGCCCCATCCAAACAGCGGATGCATACTGAATAACTGCCCGCTATGCTGCCAAATTAACAGCCGAGTATGGGTACTGTCGGTGTGAACTACGGTAGGAAACTGTAGCCAAACATGCACGGCAAACGACAGGATGCCCCCAGCCACCAAGCTGATGATGGCGGCAAAGATGATAAAACGCTGCGGCCAAAACAGTCCTAAACAGGCGAGTATGACCAACGCCGTACTTAGATAGCCAATTTGTGATTGGCATGCGTAAAGAACAAAACCTTGCAGCGTGAGGCTGATATGCAGCAGCACGCGCTTCCACCGAGTAGTTTTGCTGCGATATAAAAGCAATAACAGCGTGGCTGCTATGCCGCATGCGATAAAGCTCGCTAAGACATTAACCTGCTGGAAAATACCATAGGGGCGTAACTGCGCGGGTGAAAACTCCCACCACGCCGCTGCTTTGAGATGAAATAGCTGAATAACAGCGATGACACACTGCAAAACTGACGCTATCCACAGTGTGGAGAGTATCGCGAAGAGGTGCTGCCGCCGCCACGGTAACTGGAGTAATAAACGGTAGAACGATAATCCGGCGACTATACCGATTGCGACGATCAGTGCGTCGTTAAACCAAGGTAAAGGGGTGAGCAGTGCTCGAATAACCAGCACCACACATCCTGCATAAAGCCAGAACAGCGATGCTGAGCGACGATAGCGCTGCCAGACTTTAGGCGCCTGAATGATAAGTAGCGCAAAGCAGCATAAGGCTATCCAACTCAGGATATTCAGAGGTAAAGATAGCCCGCTTCCTCCCATGTTGGGCAGGTAAACGGTCATCACGATACCGCCAAAAAAAAGAGCTGGTACTAATGCGCTATAGTAACCAGCTCGCAGTGAAATTCGGCGCATAGTTAAGCAAATCCCGTTAGATGGCGGAACGTTTGTGCCAGAGACACTGTGCTGGTCACATTGAGCTTTTTCATTAAGCGCCTTTTGCGATAGCTAACGCTTTTAACGCTGATACCACTGTTGAGAGCAATCTGTGTGAGTGATTGTCCCTTGAGAATTTCCTCCATTAGCCACCATTCTGTATGGGTGATGCCATACCTCGGCACCGAAAATGCCTGATTGCGGTAATGCTCAATGCTTTTACGGATCATACTGCTGTAATAAGGAGCGCTAAACGAGGTTAAGCGCAGGTGTTCCAGCATGTTGACTAATTCTTGGGGAGGCTCTTTCTTGCAGAACCAACTCGCCAAAGGCAGCTCGGTGAACAGTGCTGACAGCAGGGGAACTTGCCCCTCTTCAACGAGCATAATCAACTGACGTTGCTCACCTTTCAAATATTGATGACGAAGTAGACTTAATGCTTTAAACCGTGCCTCAGGTAGGCTAGCAATATCACAAAGTATGATTTGCTGTTTATTTCCCCAAATAGGTGTAGCAAGGTGATCGACGAGTTTTTGAAAGTCGCGATCAAAATATTCCAACGTAGATTGTGTGGATATATTTTTGGTATCAATAATTGCTTTTATTCCCTGAACGAAAGAAACGTCACTGTCAAAAATACAGAGTTGGAGTTCCATACGATATTAACCTTTATTGATAAGTCAGCGTATAATTCGCCGTGGCGGTAAATGGCCCCAGTGTTATATCTCCATTTTGCAATGCAGTTGGTTCGCCTGCGACCCAAGCTTGAAATGTTAAATCCATAGAACCGTTAGCAATATTTTCTGCCGTAGTCGGTTTATTGAGTTCTATTGCCGAACCATTGCTTTCTTTTAAACCAATTGCAACCCCTGAAGCTGAACTTGGAGAGACAGGATTTATAATCAGATGATTAGGAAGTTCTGTACTTTCTATTCCACTAAACGTGACTGAAACGGTTTTAAATACGGCATCACTGCAATTTTCTAGAGGTATGGTAAAAGGAACGGGTGGACTCGTTTTATTACTATATAAATCTTTAGTAGATATTTGTTTGAAATTAACACCGATTTTATCTCCTCCTGGTTTGACGCTGCACGGCAGCGCCTCCACGGTTCCGTGGAAGCGCATGTCTCCGCCAATGAGCTCCGTCTGCGCGTAGATAGGGCCACTCAAAAGCAGAAAAATAGCGGCACCGTATAATTGATGGCGTTGTGGCATCGTTGCTATTCTCCTTGGTTATTGAAACTGTGCGACGACGGTAGCTGCAGCATCGAATTCCCCTTCAGGGATAATACTGCCCGGTTTTGCAATCGGCGCGGCGGTTAAATTCCATACACCTTGGTTATTATTAAACCCAGGGACGTCGTAGAATTGATTGGGTACTACCGTGCTACCTGATGAATCTTTTATGACAATGCCAAGATCGCGACGATCGTTTGCGCCATTTGTACCCAAATAGTCAGAGTTAAAACTTGCCACACCTGAACCGGCAGACTGAATACCCAGTTTTATATTAAGGTATCCCGTATCAAAACTGCCCCCCTTACACTGAACTTGAATAGGGACTTGCTGCACATAATTATTGCCATTTAGCTTTTCACTGGTATTAGGAATGGCTCCAAATTCGACGCTAATTGGCGTGCCTTGGTTAATAATACATTTGTCTGGAACGGTAATAATGCCAGAGCGAATATTAATAGTGGATAATGCCTCACCTGATAAAACACCCGCGGATAATAATCCACGGCGACCAAATACCTTAACCAGTTCGTGATCCACCAATACAATACCGTTAATAACGGGTTTGGTGATACGGAAGGTTATTTTCCCTTTTGAGCCCGAACGCACGTTGTTAAAACGAGATGACGGCGGCCTACAGCTTTCACTATAGCGGTTGGTTTCATCGGTAAAGGGCGACGTCACATACTCGCTTCGATTCCCTGCAATCCAGACCTCTACTTTAACGTCAAAATATTCATTTAAGCGGTAGTAGCCTGGGTTTGACGTTGATGGGGTCATGGTTGACGTCGTTGAGTAATAACGAGCGTCATTAATCCGTTGAGTACAGTATTCAGTGACGCCGAAATTACCGCCCAAATCCCATGACTTAGAGATGGTTCCCCCTATGACGTTGTTGGAGATATCCATCGTTTCCAGATCGAAGTCATACGTATGTGTACCACTGTTAGGTACGACTTCACCTTCGATCCAAGCTTGGGCGCTTGATGTATACGCTAGCGCAGCAAGAATGAGAGCAGTACTCCAACGGCGGCTAAACTGATTTACTTTTTTCATTACTGATACTCCATGATTAGCCGCAGTAGGCTGCGAAAGTCACCGGCGCTGATGCTTGACTGTGTGGATTCCAGTGCGGCATTAAGCTGTAGTTCGTTATCGCCGGGAGAGAGCAGCCAAGTGTTTGCTTTTTGGTTAAGCGCTAATGCGTGTCCTTTGTCATCAAGCAGGCGAATTCCCGCGCCTTTGACGGCGCCTTGGATACGTAATAGGTCTTGGTTTATTGGAGACGATTCCCCTTCCAAGCGGAGAGAAACCGCCTGTTCACCGCTGGTGTAGCGCTGAGTCGGTTGTCCGACGCTGTGACTTGTTATATCGCTTGCGGACTGAGAGGCGCCCCTCAAACAATCACGCAGGCGCAGTGTGAAAGGAATGAGTTTGCTGCGGTCTCCTGACTGATGAAACAGCCGAGCGCTGATATCTCCCAGATCGATATATTGCTCACGAGATTGGGGATCGAGCACACAGGGGGCGACGTAAACATTTCCAGAGAAATGAACGACGCCGTTTTCCCCTTCGACATGACTGAAGTCCTGTCGAAAGGTCGGTGCCGCCTGCAACATGAGCGGCATTGCGGCTAATACAATTATCGGTAACCGGAACTGTTTCATCACATCCTCCTTTATGTAGGTCAGCGAGGCTGCTGATCGGCAGGTAATGCCTTACACACGCTTCCTTGGCAGCTGTACTTCAGTTCGGGATGACCGCCATAATCGTTGATGTACATCATCGCGAAACTGCTCACCGCGGAATTAGTGACGTCAATATCGAGTGATGACTTCGGTGCAACCAATACGCCAGGAAACTGAGTCAGTTTGCCTCCGCCTTCTTTCACCGTTTTCTGTGCTAAACCAATAATCGTGATGTAGTAAGGCGTTGGATTTTCAATCGTCATCCGGTTACCAGATTGCTTATGGAAAACGACTTGGTTTTGCCATATCTCACCTTTGCTTTTTGGCACGATGGCGCTAGGGCGGTAAAACAGCTTAATGCGTGACTGCATAGCTAACTGCAACACGTTTGGTTTTGTCGGTTTAGGCGGAATTTCTCTGACATTGAGATAAAACAGGCTTTCACGATCCTGTGGTAAATCATCGATACCATTGGTCTTGGTGACACGAGCCACGCCTTTTTGCCCCCCGTTAATTCGCTGGAGAGGAGGCAGTACCACTAACGGTGAAGTGATTTTTTTGCCTTCAGCATCTTCCACCCAAGACTGGGCTAAAAAAGGAATATCAGGACTGGTGTTACTCAGATTGGCGCTGGCTGAGCGATCGTTACCCGTGATAATGAGGCGGGTACGATCCAATGAGATCCCAGCGTGTGCGCTTCCTGTAATGGCGCTGAATAGGCATAGCGTGCTTAGCCAACGTTTGACTGTTAATTTGTTCATATTATTCCTTTCGCTATTAAGCAGGCCGCCATAAAGCGGCCGTTATTTCACTGGCAAGGCAGTAGTAATTGTTTGGAAGAGTTAAGGTTATGGTCAGGAATTTTCAGTTGGCACTGGCTCTTGCCGTTCCAATTGGCTGAGAGTTTTTCCCCCGGGGTCACACCCGCGATCCACGCCATACCGTTATCCATCACCATGGCCACGCTCACGCCGTCGCGATTGACAATTTCTGAACCAAACGGAGGGAAAGAACCATCTGCAAGGCGAATGAGTGCCATCATTTTTTCACCCTGAGCAACAGCAAAGCGCTGATAACCAATAGCCCCTTCGGTGAGCGTCGTTGTCGAAATTGCTTTGCTGGCTTCGATATCCTCATCCAGCGCATCAACGTCGATTCGAGTATCAAAACTGTTGTAGCTCACGACATCAGGTACGACGGCGACACCTTGGCTGTTGGTCCAAGCATGCTTACCATTAAGAGGAACACCGGCGATGCCGCTGGTATCCACCATGATGCGAGCCGTATCGAGCGTCGCGCTGCTGTTATGCAAGGCGGCTCCGTATTGCGTGGCGGTAAATCCACCGCGCATGGTGCCGCCGACAGAAACATAGCGAGATTGCTGATAACTCAAGTTAGCGTTGAGTTCGGCCATCTGAGATCGATGCTGGTAATAACCGTCCATCGCAGCGCGATCGTTTTGACCTAAACCGGCTCGTACTCGCCACAGATTGTTGTAGTCGCTGTTATCGCTATAAGACGCTAACTGAGTCGTGCTGCCTGCGCTGTTTTGTAGGTCATAGCCCATCCAGCGACTATCGCCGATCGGGATGGAGAGCGAGAGGGCAAAGCTGTCATCGCGTCGACCCTGATAGTCTGAACGCCAAGCAGATACGTTCGCTGTGATGCCATTGACACCAGCCAATCGGAAAGAACGCCCAAGCGTGATCCCGTAACGATCTTGCCCGCTGCGATCCCAGTAGTTTTGATGGGTGTAGGTAAGAAACATGGTGGTCGCCCAGTCAGGATTGTCAGCCCAAAAGGTTTTATTACCCGTAATGGTGTACATCTCTTTTTCTCGACCCACGTTGTCGTATTTCTGGTAACGCTCATCAAGATATTGAGAGAGAGAACGGAAAGTCTTTTGAGAAAAGCGGTAGCCTGCAAAGGTGATTGCACTGTTATATTCGTCGAAGGTTTTAGCGTAGCTAAGCTTAAAGGACATCCCTTTTTGGCTATCCTGATCGGGGACGCGACTGATGGATTGCGTCACGTCAGCAGATAATGCGCCAAGCACATTCAGATCGCGGCCAAGACCTAAAGACCATGCGTTGTAGTCATTACCCGTCAGCATGGTGCCTCCGTACAGTGACCATGCATTGCTGATCCCCCATGAGAAGTCTCCGACGTAAAAAGCCGGTCCTTCTAGCTGGTGGTTATAGCGTGATGGCTTACCGATAGAGGTGTTGTAGCGCACGTAGCCAGGGCGTGTGAGATACGGGATATTGGCGGTATTGACTTGAAAAGTCGAAACCGAACCATCTTGTTCTTCAACTTTAACGTCCAACGTACCGCGTACAGAACTGCGCAAGTCCTGAATATTAAATGGCCCCGCCGGCACGGTCGTTTCATAAATAACGCGGCCACTTTGGCTAACGGTGACCTTTGCGTTGCTTTTTGCGATACCGTGAATTTCAGGCGCGTAGCCCTGCAGGCTTGGCGGCAACATGCGCTCATCGCTAATCATGTTGATACCGGTGAAGCGTACGGTGTCAAAAACCTGTGAGTTAAGATAGATTTCGCCGACGGTCAGTTTTGACGCCAGACTTGGAAGCGGGCGGTAGGCATACACCTGATTCCAGTCAAGATTATGCTGGCCATCATTGTCGTAATTTGCCTGATATTCACCACGCATACGCCAAGCACCGGCGTTAAAACCGGTTTGACCATAGGCTGACAGCGAGTGTGTGCTATCACCTTCTTTAAGCTGGTGAGTCATCTGGCCAGAAAGGCTGTAATCAAATACTAAGCCAGCCACGCCGTCATCCCAACGTTCTGGTGGCACCCAATCAGGATCGTTATATTTCATCCATGCCTGCGGCACGGTGATATCCAGAATCCCTTCATGATTGTTGAGTTCAACGCCAGGGATCGCTTTGATGTCGAGGCACTGTGGGTCAACGTGGTTTATTTTCTCCTGGGCTTCTTTTTTTAAAGCGAGAAAATCGACCTGCTCTGGCGTCAAGCAGACAAAGCTGGTGTCAGCATTATTAGCTGTGGCGCGATAGATTACGTTTTGCTGTGATACTGCTTGGCCATTAACACGGATATCTAAAAGATAATTCCCTGGAACGACATAGTTATCGGATGAGAATCTCTTTAAATCGACATTTTTACGATCGGACGCATCTAAAACGTCGGTGTTAAATTCCACCATAGGATCGGCCGCGACCCTGTCGCTGTAGCAAAACAGGGCGATCAAAACAGCCAGTAAATTTTTTTTCGTTTTCGGTGAATAAAGCATAATATCACTACGTTATATTTTACCGGCTGTCATGCGCAGCCCTTAAGAGCGAGCTAAAACGCCCCCCGTCAGATATTCCCTTCATACTTCAAGCTGCATCTTTATTAACGGTGTTTACTCTTTTTCCACCCCAATGCGGCTCGAATTATTTTGGATATACATAGCTAACCTGCCGTTGAGTTACAGGTAGTCCATGAAAAAACGCGCCGTGGCATAGAAATCGCCCGCACGAATATTTCGCCCTGTTGAGACGAGTGACGCGCTGAAATTTAAAATGTTGTCACCATCCATCAAGGCATAATCAGGTGTGTTCTTACCCAGTGTTAATATTTCACCATGAGTATCAGCTAATTGAATTGCAAAGCCTCTAGCTTCCCCGTCAATGGCTAATAGTTGGTTGTCGGATGAGTCAGGTATGCCGGTGAATGTTACGTTTGCGCTATGGTAATAACTGCCGGGTTTTATAACGCTAGCCAAAGCACAACCGGTTAGCTTGATATTAAAATTTTTTGTGAGTAACACGCCGGAACCTTGCGCTATATCCCTCGCTGAGATATTTCCAAACTCGATCCACTGTTCTCGGTAGAGTGGATCAATCACACAGGCAGCTTCGATTAATTCACCTTTCATACTTAGGCTACCCGGTGTTATATTTCCTGTTTGCGCATGGGCAAGGATCGGAATTACACCGATAGCAATATATAGCCAGCTGCGGATAAACATGATGTCTCCCTGTCAGGAATAATGTTCTATCCAAGGGTGAAAATAAACGCGGGAATGCTCCCGCGTTGTACGGCTGATTTATTGATAATCAATCTGGAAGTTAACGGTAGATTGGAATGCACCTGGGGTTACTGCACCAGATGCATTGTCAGCTTTCAGGTAAGCGACAAATGGGATCTTGTTAGTGCCGTTAACCAACTGAACTGGTGTCATTTTTTGACCCCAAACCACGTTGTTACTTGCGTTGTCTTTCAAACCGATACCTGCGCCTGAAGCGGTGCCAGAAGTGAAGGCAGCTAAGGTATTATCGGCTGTGTTAATGGTGTTTGGGTTATAGGTCACCGTCGCAGTTTTTGCCACAGTAGTATCGCAATCCTGCAATTCAATATTCTTCTGAATATTGCCGGCTTGCTGGCCATTAGCTAAAGCTGAAGTTGGGATCTGGCCAAAATCAACAACCACTGGGCTAGATGATGGCGCTAAACCACAGGCAGAGTTGACCAGTTCACCCTGGAATTGAATTTCACCTGTAGTTGGAGAACCCGTGTAAGCCGCAAATGCAGTCATAGACGTCATGCCAGCAGCTAAAGCTGCAATAATTGCCAGTTTATTCGTTTTCATATTGTATATTCCTAGAGATTTAGCGTATTGCTATCAATAAGTAACAGCACATGGTGAAAATTTATGTACTTGCTACTCTATTTTATTCAGCGGTTTTAAATGTCGATTTTTATTAAATGAAATATATTTCATAAATCCATTTAACAAATCAATATTACAATTATTTTGTTTATACATAAAAGGCTTTGCTAATCAATAAAAAGAATTCGGTATATTTTTCTAATTGTTATTTTATCCTTAGAGGTTCAGATCGTTTGTTAACAATGCTTGTGCTGCTGTTGGAATAAAAGTCCTGATATCTGGATTTATTTGGAATGTTCCTAGTTAATTCATTGGTGAATTAAGATAATTCCTTACGGTTTTATTTTTAAATGATTTAAATTACAAAAATGCAACATCTTGATATTATATAAACCTTAAACTTGTGGGGTTTATTCTTAATGGTTTAATAATTTGGCTCTAGGAAAATATATAGGGTATAAATTCTTGGCAGGTTTTGATGACGTGCTGGAGTAAGGTAATGGTTTTGGTTATGGGTTAACTTATTTTCATGAGAATTTTCTCTGGATTGATTATATCTCGTTATTTGACTGCTTAATGGACGGTTGATCTAACATGCATCTGAGCGTCAGGGGCAATTGCGACATCACACTCTTTACAATCCAAATACTTTGCAACTATTCATTACTCTCTCATCGTGCGTAGAGTGCTAGAGTTGCGCCTGAAGCATGTTGCTTAAGGCTTGAGCCTCTTGAGGTGTACCATGAAAAAGTTAATTGCTATCGTGTTGTTTTCAACGCTGCTAGCGGGTTGTGCAACAGAATCACCATGTGTGCCGAGCTATGATTCGGAAGGGCGATTAGTGCATACCAATACCTGTATGAAAGGTACGACTCAGGATAATTGGGAGACGGCGGGGGCTATTGCTGGTGGCGCAGCGGCGGTTGCTGGTTTGACGTTGGGTATCATCGCGTTAACTAAATAACGCTATCGTTTAGACTTCGTTAGCGGTAGGTAAACAAAAACTCAGCCTAGGCTGAGTTTTTGTTTTAATGCTTAGTCGCGTCACTTTATTCTTTCTTTTCATCTTCATAGCGTGTTTTTGCGTCCAGTGCTTCTTGATGTGTTGGATGCTCGCTGATTAATGTATTGGGACGAGGGTGATCTGCCCGTAGCTCATACCAAATTTCAGTTGCTCCCTGTGTACCTTTACGGATTTCAACGATCTCTGCATGTCTTGGATAGGGCGGTTTACCTGCCATTTTTGCTCCTTATTGTCTGATGAAATCAGTGTGATAGTTCTTTTCAGTATAGACAATGTTGGTGAATGCCCAGATAAAACCGACGATTCTTAGAATTAGGGGAAAGATCCTTTAAGGCGTAGATAGACTTCGGAAATGTAGCCTTCCAGATGAGCAATAAACGCTTCAACCAGCGCCGAAGAAGGACGATGCTTCGGTACAATCAGACTTACGGTAAAGGGGACGTCAACGCTAAAGGGCCTGATTTCTACGCCACACCCTACGAAATCCAGCGCGGTGAGCGGATTGACAATCGAAACGCCAACTCCTTGGCACACCATTGCACAAATAGACGCGGCGCTGTGGGTTTCTACCACCATCTGACGACTAACCTGCTCGCGATGAAAGAGAGCGTCTAGCGTTTGGCGATAGCCATCGTTAGGCGACAGACTGATATAACGTTGTTCCTCAAAGTCTTGGGGTGTCAGCCGTTTTTTACTGAGCAATGGATGATTGCTCGGTAGTACGCAAATCTCGTTTAAGGTAGCCAGCGTCCGACGTTCAGTGCCTGGTGGCGTATAAGTGTTCTCTGTTAATCCAAGATCGTAGCGCTGTGCGGACAGCCACTCTTCTAATAAAGGAGACTCTTGTGGAATCACATTTAGGCTTACGTCTTGGTACTCGCCCAAAAATGTACGGCAGACATTGGGCAACAGAGACTGCGAGAACGCGGGCAGACAAGCAATAGAGAGCTGAGCCTGCTGGAATTGTCGAATGTGAGTTGCAGCGTCAACAATACGCTCAATGCCATAGTATGAACGCTGTACTTCCTCAAAGAGCTGTAACCCCTGTGCTGTGGGTCTCAGTCGCCCACGAACTCGGTCGAATAGAGACATCTGCAGCAGTTTTTCAAATCGAGCTAACTCACGACTGACAGTGGGTTGTGACGTATTTAGCAATGCCGCGGCTTCGGTCAAATTGCCTGTCGTCATTACCGCATGAAAGATTTCGATCTGGCGCAAAGAAATAGCAGACATGGTCGACGAACTCCAAGCGAGATAAAGCCATATCATAAATGAATAGACTTGCCCTAAATAGATATTTTATTAAAGGCACACTCAGTGGCAATAATCGAAGCACAACATCAAATAACCACAAAATCAAATAACCACAAAAATAGACTGACCGCCGAGAGGATGCCATGCCACGTTCGCTAAACGATCGCACTACTTCGCTGAATGCCGATAATCTCATTACGCTACCGTCACGTTTTGGTGGCCCTGTATGGGTTTATGATGGCGAGATCATTAAACAGCAGATTGAAAAACTGCGCGAATTTGATGTAATTCGTTTTGCGCAAAAAGCCTGCTCGAACATTCATATTCTGCGGTTAATGCATCAGCAAGGCGTGAAGGTGGACTCCGTTTCTTTAGGGGAAATAGAACGTGCACTGCTGGCGGGTTTTCAACCCGGAGGCTCGCCAAGCCAAATCGTGTTTACCGCTGATGTACTCGATGAAGCGACGATTGCTCGCGTGGTTGAACTGAATATTCCCGTGAATGCTGGATCAGCCGATATGCTGAAGCAGTTGGGAGAGCGCTCGGCAGGGCATCCGGTCTGGCTGCGTGTGAACCCAGGGTTTGGTCACGGCCACAGCCAGAAAACAAACACCGGCGGTGAGAACAGCAAGCATGGTATCTGGTTTGAAGAACTGCCGCAGGCGCTGGCATTAATCAAACAGTACGATCTAGAGCTGATAGGTTTACATATGCACATTGGTTCAGGTGTGGACTATCAGCATCTCGCGCAGGTTTGCGATACGATGGTACGTCAGGTAATCGAGCTAGGTCATGATATTCAGGCGATCTCTGCGGGCGGCGGTTTATCGATTCCCTATCAGAAGGGGGACGAGTCGATTAACGTTTCTCACTACTATGGCTTATGGAACGACGCGCGCGAGCGTATCGCTCGTCATCTAGGCCATCCTGTGCATCTGGAGATTGAGCCGGGTCGCTACTTGGTTGCAGAGTCAGGAGTGTTGGTGGCACAGGTACGCGCGGTGAAAAATATGGGTAGCCGCCATTTTGTTTTGGTTGATGCGGGTTTCAACGATCTTATGCGCCCAGCAATGTATGGTAGCTATCATCATATTTCTCTCTTGCCTGCGGATGGACGAGACGTGACTGCTCAGCCGCGGGTTGAGTCTGTGATTGGTGGGCCGCTCTGTGAATCTGGTGATGTGTTTACGCAAAAAGCGGGCGGGGAAGTTGAAACGCGTTCAATACCGGCCGCACAGGTAGGCGATTATCTGGTTTTCCATGATACCGGTGCATATGGTGCGTCGATGTCGTCGAACTACAACAGTCGCCCGTTGCTACCTGAGGTGTTGTTTGAAAATGGTGAGTCGCGTTTAATTCGCCGTCGTCAGACGATTGAAGAATTATTGGCACTAGAGATGGTATAATTTTACTAATTATATTTATTAATAGTTTCATGTGCGTTAGCGAATTGTTGACGCACATGTTCAAAGAATAATGGTTATTATTTGCCACCATTACAATGGCAATAATTGTCATATTTAAGCATTCAGATCATATCTATTCTGGTTTTCTTTCCCGTAAAATAACCGACCTAATCATTTCACGCGCATCATCTTCAGTTATGAATACCGTCAAAATACAGTCTTCGACCAGAATGAATCCGGTCTGGCAGGATATGCTGCATCAGGCCACACAAACGCTGCTTGCTCAGCGAACCCTCTCTGAGCTGATGCAGGCTCTCCACGGCTTGTCATTTTCCGTTATTCGTTTTGATCGCGTTAATATCTTGCGCCTCGACCCTCTGCATAACCGTATAACACATTATGGCTATGAGCCTGAAAGCAAACAGATGCAGTGTTCCAATGATGTTTTATTGGCTGAAGGACCTGGGGGGAAAGTGTGGGCGGATCAGCAACCTATTTGCTGTCAGCGCGAGCAGTTTATTCAACAGTTCCCTCAGGTTTCAGAATTAGCGCAGTATCGCTCTCTTAATGTTTATTATCAGCTACCGCTGACGACACCACGCCAAAGATTAGGCGGCATTGAATTCATTAAACACGGTAATCAGCAGTTTAGTGAAAGCGAGTTGGCGTTGGCTTTGCCGTTATCTGATGTGGTTGCCAGCGTACTCGAGAATATTCTTGAGCGCGAACATGTTCAGCTTGAAGAAGAGAGCCTTCGTCGCGAGCGCGATCATTACCGCATTTTAGTCGACGTAACCAATGCCGTGACTTCTAAGCTAGAGCTAGACGCACTGGCCGCTGAGGTCTCCAAAGAGATCCATCGTTTCTTTGGTATTGATTACATCGGCCTATCTATTTTTGATGAACAGGAAGATCGCTTCAAAGCCTATGTGGCCTGTTATCAAAGTGGAAAGCCGGTGCTGCGTGAGCAAAAGTACTTACCGCTGGAAGGCTCTCTTGCTCAGCAGGTGGTGCAAAGTGAAGAGATGCTGTTGATGGATTTGCAGGACTCCACACGTTTGGCGCCACAAGATCGTCAGTTAGCTCAGATGTTAGAGTTTGGTCATCAGACGATTTGTCAGCTTCCGCTGGTCTTCGGCAACAAAGTGCTGGGCGTGCTTAAACTAGCTCAATGTCAGCCGGCCATCTTCAGCGATAACAACCTTAAACTGCTACGCCAAATAGCGGCTCGTATCGCTATCGCGGTGGACAACGCGCTGGCTTATGGTGAAATTTCTCGCCTGAAGGATAGTTTGGTCCATGAGAACCGTTATTTGACCGAGCAAATTCGCCAAGATAGTGATTTTGGTGAGATTGTGGGGCAAAGCGCCGCCATCAAAAGCGTGCTAGAGCAGGTCGAAATGGTCGCTTCTAGTGATTGTAGCGTGTTGATTCTGGGAGAAACCGGAACAGGTAAAGAGCTGATTGCGCAAGCCATTCATAACCTGAGTTCCCGTAACCAAAAACGCATGGTGAAGATGAACTGTGCGGCAATTCCAAGCGGGCTGATTGAAAGCGATCTGTTCGGTCATGAAAAAGGGGCTTATACCGGAGCCACCTCGCAGAGAATGGGGCGTTTTGAGCTAGCAAACAAAAGCTCACTGTTTTTGGATGAAGTGGGAGATATTCCTCTCGAGCTACAGCCTAAACTGTTGCGAGTACTGCAAGAGCGCGAAATTGAACGTCTGGGTGGGAATAAAGTTATCCCAGTCGATGTGCGTCTGATTGCGGCCACCAATCGTGATTTAAAGCAGATGGTTCTGGACCGTGAATACCGTAGCGATCTCTACTATCGCCTAAATGTTTTCCCTATCGTGATCCCGCCGCTGCGAGAACGCCCAGAAGATATTCCGTTACTGGTTAAATTCTTTACGCGCAAAATTGCCAAACGGATGAACCGCACCATTGATAGCATTCCAACGGAAACCATCCGCATGCTGTGTGATTTGCCATGGCCGGGGAATATTCGTGAATTGGAGAACATCATTGAACGCGCAGTTATCTTGACGCGTGGCCCTGTGCTGAATTTACAGCTTAACGAACTGCAATATCATCTTTCACCGCCGTTGGTGAATAAGCCTGCGAGAGAAATACCGTCTTCTTCGTCAACATGGACGATGCCAAAGGCATCTAAGCCCGCAGAAAAAGTGCCGCATGAACAAGACGGCGAACTTAGCGAACGTGAACGTATTCTCAATGCTCTGCGAGAAACTAACGGCATTGTGGCTGGGCCACGCGGTGCTGCGGCTCGCCTAGGATTGAAACGCACGACACTGATTTCCCGTATGCAGCGTCTGGGCATTTCTGCTAAAGACTGATTTATCTCTATGACTCGGGCGAAAATTGGCTTTTTTCGCCCGTGACATTTTCTTCGACATAAATGTCGAAGCGTCATCATTCCTCGTTTCATCATCATGTTTTTTACGCCTTCTCAATGAAATGTCAAAATTAACCAATTGAATAATATCAATTATTCATTAATTTTACTTTTTGGCACGGATTATGCTTTGTATGGATTGAAACGTTCAACGCTGCTGGATTACGGCCTGATTGAGCGTCAAATCTATCAATGGGGCTAAGCCCTGAGTAACAAACTCCAACCCACAATGTGGAGCGAGGCAAAGAAGCATGAAGGTCAGCGAATTAACCGAAAAGTCGCTTTATATCCATGACAAAAATGAAAAATTAATGGCGCAATGGGCTCTGTACAAAAGCAGCCTGATTAAAGCCGCGACCTCTTCAAAACTGAAGATTTTTCATGAGTTCAGCTGCGGGGATGGCGATAGCGTTAACTTCACCGTGTTTGATCACTTTATGGTTGAAGTGAAGCTGGCAGATGAGTTCTACAGCAAAAAAATTCAGTATGGCCTGCGTATGAACGATGAACAGGGTGAAGATCATTTTGTTGAAATCAGTCACTCGACAATCGATGAGAATGGCCTGATTGACGGTACTGTCAACAATCGTTCTATGGATGCTGTGCTAGAGCACTATCTGGATAAAATTCACGACCTGTACGAGACCTTGTATCAGGCGATGAATACCAACCAGCCTGTGCGGGAGTTGTTGGTAGGTAAATTAGGAGCGCATTAGTTTACCTATCCACTTCTGGCTGCATAACGGCGGCCAGAAGTGGACAATATGTTTCTTAGCAAATCCTCGGTAACGGCTCGCTATGCGGTAAGTCTAGCAGGCGCGAAGTACCATACATTCCTGTTAAACGCACCTGTTTACCTTCGGTAACGTCACCAATGGTAGCCGCATCTACGCCGAGTGGGTGTGCATGCAAGCTATCCAGTACCGCTTGTTCAGCTTCAGGCGCTACGGCAATAACCAATTTCCCTTCATTGGCGAAGTTCAGCGGTTCTAGGCCTAATAATTCGCAAATGCCTCGTACGGCATTTTTTACCGGCAGTGACTGCTCAATCACATCAATACCGCATCCGCTGGCGTTGGCGAACTCATGCATAATGGCAGTAACTCCACCGCGCGTGGCGTCTCTCAAAGCGCGTACACCAGGAATATTTCGTAAAGGTGCAATCAAGGGCGCGAGAACAGCGCAATCGCTGATCAATTCGGCTTCAAGCCCAAGTTGTTCACGCAAATTCAGGATTGTCGCGCCGTGATCGCCCAAGGTGCCGCTGACGATCAGTTTGTCACCCGGTTGAATTTCAGAAGCTCCCCAATGGATATCATTAGGGATCGCGCCGATACCTGCGGTGTTGATAAAGATCTTATCTGCCGCACCGCGCTGCACAACCTTAGTATCGCCGGTGACAATCTGAATATTGGCGGCTTTAGCGGTTGCAGCCATGCTGCGCACGATCTTTTCCAAATCCAGCAACGGCAATCCTTCCTCAAGGATAAAGCCACAGGAGAGGTATTTAGGCTGAGCACCGCTCACCGCTAAATCGTTTGCAGTGCCACATACGGCTAATTTGCCTATGTCGCCGCCGGGGAAAAAGATCGGATCGATAACGTAGCTATCGGTCGTGAAAGCTAGGCGATCGCCGTGCTGATTAAAAATGCTCAGCGGCAGGCGAGCCTGATCTTCACGTTCATCTAAAGCGGGATTGCTAAACAACGGTAGAAACAGCGTATCCAGGAGTTGTTGCATGGCGCGACCACCGCTGCCGTGCGCCATTGTGATCACATCATCTTTAGACCATTCACTCATTATTCGTACCTTTTTTATTCAAGCCCACGACGATATTGGTAGAACGCCGCACAGGCTCCCTCAGATGAAACCATCAAGGCGCCAAATGCGTTTTGTGGATTACAACCTTCACCAAACAGAGGGCAGTCGGCGGGTTTACAACGGCCGGTTAGAACATCGCCACAGCGTGCTCGTGGATCGTCTGCCACTTTCTGTTCTTGAGGATGAAAGCGCAGTTCGGCATCAAATTGAGCATAAGCAGGGCTTAAGCCAACGCCAGAATGAGCAATTTCTCCCAAGCCTCGCCATTCGCTGCTGTCTTTGGTTACAAAGACGTCATCTAATACTTTTTGCGCAATAGCATTACCGTGATCGGGAACGATGCGGCGATATTGATTTTCGACGCTGCAACGCTCTTCTGCTATCTGAGCCACCAGCATATCCAAGGCTTGTAGGATATCTAGCGGCTCAAAGCCGGTAATCACCAACGGCTTATGGAAATCTTCGCAGATAAACTCATAAGGATGAGCACCTATCACCATGCTGACATGACCCGGCGCGAGGAAGCCGTCGATGCGCACGTCAGGCTGCTGTAATAAGCTACGCAGCGTTGGAGTAATGGTGATGTGCTGGCAGAAAACGGTAAAGTTTTTCAGCCCTAGCGCTTTAGCCTGCTGCAAGGTTACCGCGGTGCTTGGCATGGTGGTTTCAAAACCAAGTCCAAAGAACACGACTTCTTTATCGGGGTTTTGCTGAGCCAGCGTAAGCGCATCAAGCGGAGAGTAAACGATACGAACATCTGCGCCTTTGCGTTTAGCATCTAGCAACGAGCCATGGCGTCCGGGCACGCGCATGGCATCCCCAAACGTGCAGAAAATCACGTCTGGTTGGTTAGCTATTTCAACGCATTCGTCGATACGTCCCATAGGAAGAACACAGACAGGGCAGCCGGGGCCATGCACAAACTCGATCTCTGGTGGAAGTAATTGATCCAGCCCGAATTTGAAGATCGCATGTGTGTGTCCGCCGCAAACCTCCATCAACTGTAAAGGAAGTCGGCAGTGTGAAGGCAAGGAACGAACCCGTTCGGTAATGCGCTGAACCAGTTTTTTTGCCAGTTCAGGATTGCGGAATTCATCAACGAACTGCATATCTTATATCACCTTACTTTTCACTGACCTGTGGCGCTGGCTCGCCATTACGGAGAAAGTAGCCAACGTCTTCTTCGACTTCTTGCATTGCCATTAATGCGTCTAGCGTATCTTTGGCTTCAGCCTCGTCCAGAATGCTCATGGCAAAGCCCACGTGAACCAATACCCACTGTCCGAGCATATCTTGCGGTGAGCCCTCGCAGACCAGCGCAATATTGACTTCGCGTTTCACGCCGCATACGTCGACCGTGGCCATTTGATGAATATCATCGCCAACGGCAACCACCTGCCCCGGAATTCCTAAGCACATACATTCGTCTCCAACCAAGCGAGCCAAGCGTCCATACCTTCGCCGCTGGTGGCAGAAAGCTGAATCACGGTAATCTGCGGATTCACACGTTTAGCGTTGGCGATGCAGGCTTCAACGTCAAAATGCAGATACGGGAGCAGGTCGATTTTATTGATGATCATCAGGGAAGAGGCTGCAAACATATGAGGGTACTTCAGCGGCTTATCTTCGCCTTCGGTAACGGACAGTACGGCAACTTTATGGCGTTCGCCTAAATCAAAACTGGCTGGGCAAACCAGATTTCCTACGTTTTCAATAAACAGCAGGCTGTGGTCTGGTAGATCCAGACGATGCATGGCGTCGTGCACCATTTGAGCGTCTAAATGACAGCCTTTACCGGTATTAACTTGAATGGCGGGTACACCAGTGGCACGGATACGTTCAGCGTCGTTGGTGGTTTGCTGATCGCCTTCAATGACGGCACAGCTATACCGATCAGCAATACGCTTCAATGTTTCAGTTAGCAGCGTTGTTTTGCCTGAACCAGGGCTGGAAACTAAATTTAGCGCAGCAATGTGCTGTTGGGTAAAGTGCTCACGGTTGTGCTCTGCCAGATGATTATTTTTACCGAGCACGTCTTGTTCAATTTGCAGCATACGGCGCTGAGTCATGCCGGGCGCGTGGCTACCGGCTTCACCTTTTCCGTAGTGCAGATCGTTGTCCTGCTGTTCTGGCACGAATTTTTCTTCGTGTATGTGCTGGTGTTTACCTTTGTTCTTATTCTTATTTTTATGTTTGTGCTGATGATCATGAAGATGCAGTTCGGCATCAGAAGCCAAAACATAATTATAGTGATGATGATGCACGTCGCCGGTGTGGTGGTAATGGTGATGGACGACGACGGTCTGTGGGTGCTCATCTTGTGCGTGGTGGTGATGCCCATGGTGTTCATGGCCGTGGTGTTCATGGTCATGATGGTGGCCGTGCGCATGTTCATGATGATGTTCATGATCGTGATGATGGTCACCATGCGGGTGTGTATGCCCGTGTGCATGCTCATGATCGTGATGATGATCGTCGCCTTCAATACGCTGTTCGCCAGCCGCGCAACCGCAGGTAGTACACATAAATTCTCTCCCGAAAACTATTCGATTTCGATTTGTTTGATTTGCATGCTGTCGCCACTGTCCACGCGCAGATTATGGCTCTGGCAGTGTGGGCATCCGGCGTCATGCGCAGATACGGTGATTGACTGACTACAGTCCCAGCACCACGCCTGTGCAGGCTGGGTGGTGATGTGCAATTTGCAGCCTTCGGCCACGCTGCCGCGGCAAACGATGTCAAAACAAAAATGTACGGCGCTCTCTTCAATACAGGATAGCGCGCCAATCTCCAGCCACACGCCCGTTACGCGCTTCACGTTGTTGGCTTTAGCCTGCTGTTCAATGATGTCAAATGCGCTTTGGCATAGGGTCAGTTCATGCATAATTATGATCTTATTTTTTATGGCGGGCATATCCTCGGCGAATACACCCGATGAGACCTTGATTACCGTCATTAGATAACGCATTGGCGGCACCGTGGTAGCGTGACGTTTATGTCTTTGCGATCGTCCTCGCATCCGATAGCTGTACGGCAGCGATCACGGCTTGTCCAAGTGCTAAGGCGCCATCGCCAGCAGGTAATTTCTGCGGCAGCAACAGCGTGAAATCCGCTAAGTTTTGATGTAACAGCTGGCGCAGTAAGCGGTTATGCAATACTCCCCCTGACATCACGATAGTGCGACAATTTTCAGCCTCGGCATGCACGCGAACTAAATCCGCCAGCCCTTGGGCTAGTGCCGCATGAAATGCGTAGGCACGCTCTTCTGGAGGTGCCTGCCAGCTTAACCACTGCTGCCAAAACACTGCCATGTCGAGGTTATTTTGCTCATCTAAGGGGAGGGATATGGGCGCATTTTTGCTTTTTGCCTGCTGCGCTAACGCTTCCAAGCGGCAGGCCGCTTCACCTTCAAAGCTGATGGATTCTGCACAAATATTTAGCGCAGCGGCGACGGCGTCAAATAATCTTCCCGTAGAGGACGCCGATGGGCTATTAAGATTACGCTCGACCGCTCGCTGTAAAATCTGCCATGGCTGCGACAAAATAAATTGGGCTTCGGGATATTGCTGCCAATGCGGTACGAAGCGTAGTAGCTGTGCTAAAAGATTGCGCCACGGCTGCCGAGCCGCTAAGTCTCCGCCGGGTAGCGCAACGGCAGGTAAGCCGCCTAGGCGCTGCATTTGTCGATAATCGACCCGCAGACACTCTCCCCCCCATAGCGAATCATCCGTTCCGTAGCCGATACCGTCGAGCGCAAGCCCAACGAGCGGTGGTGTATCCAGCGCAATATTGTGCTCGGCCATGCATGCGACTAGGTGGGCATGATGGTGCTGAATCGGCAAACAGGTTAAAGCCGCCTTTTCTGCCCACCGTTGAGCGAGCTGAGTACTGGCATAGGCTGGATGCAGATCGCAGGCCAATGCTTCAGGCACAAACTGATAGATTTGGTGCAATAGCTCCCATGTTTGGGTGAATTGCTGTTGTACGCGCTCGTCGCTCAAATCACCGAGATGTTGACTCAGCACCGCACGGTTACCTTTCAGAAGGCAAAACGTATTTTTTAAATCACCGCCGACGGCGGCAATCGAGGGTAAATGACGAAAATCCTCTGGCAGATCGAAGCTGTCTGGAACAAAACCGCGTGAACGGCGCAGCATTTCGCTGCCGTTGGTGTGCCAGCGAATAACGGAGTCGTCAGCGCGCTGCACGATGTCGCGATTATGCAGTAACCAAATATCGGCAATGCCAGTGAGCTCGTGCAGCGCCTGTTGGTTGCTAAGCGCGGGTGGTAAACCATTGGCGTTACCAGAGGTCATGACAAGCGGGCGTCCGATCTTTTGTAGCAGCAGATGGTGCACAGGATTGGATGGCAGCATTACGCCGACTTCGTCTAATCCAGGCGCAATGCCATCAAGCACTAACGATGATTTTGGGAGCAGAACAATAGGGGCTGCGGGACTCTTCAACAGCGAGAGTAAATCGGCTGAGACGTCGTCTCGACAGAAAGCGCGCACCCAATGTTCATTGGGCAACATAACGGCCAACGGCTTTGCTGGGCGTCGCTTGCGCTCGCGGAGTAATTGTATGGCCTGTGGATTGGAGGCATCACAGGCCAGATGGAATCCACCAATTCCTTTAATGGCGGCAATACCGCCGTTAAGCAATACGTCTATCAGTTCTTTCCACGCCTGTTGTCCCGTAAATGGCTGTCCTCCGGCCCTATTACTGCACCATAAATGAGGGCCGCAGTCGGCACAGGCAGTAGGTTGTGCATGAAAACGCCTGTTGGCGGGATTTTGGTACTCTTGAGCACAGGTTGGGCATAGCGGGAAGCTAGCCATGGCGGTGAAAGGACGATCGTAGGGCATACGGTGAATAATGGTGAAGCGTGGGCCGCAGTGGGTGCAGTTGATGAATGGATAGCCAAAACGGCGATTGTTGGGATCGCTCATTTCCCGTAAACACTCTGGGCAGGTAGCCGCATCGGGCACAATCTGGGTGTCCATTTTGCCTTTACCACTTTCCACAATGCAGAATTCATCGGGCAGTTCGCCGCCAGTCCACTCGTGTTCACTGATGCTGTCAATACGTGCTAACGGAGGGCATTCCTGACGCAACAGATGACAAAAATAAGCCACGTCGGCAGGTAAACGCAGTGCGATTAATACCCCTTGAGCATCATTACTGACTTCGCCTTGTAGTTTTAAGCGTTGAGCGAGTTGCCACACGAAGGGTCTAAAGCCAACACCTTGGACTTTGCCTTTCACTCTCAGCAAGATTGATTGTTGACTCAAAGGGGCTCCTGAACACTAACTCGTGGGAATGACAAAACTTCGCCACATCGAAGAAGCCTATTTTCCGTACTTAAGCGATAAACATCTTTGATGTGGGGCAGCGAGCATGCAAAAAGGGTCAAATAAATACAGTGATAACTTTCCCATTGGGCAGTTCTAATGCCCTCCCCAAATTCGGGGAGGGGATACTAAACAGATTGAGAATGGTTAAGCGTGCGCCATCCTGCGTTCTGCATCCTCAACGTGATGGCGAAGCCGTGATTTCATCTCGTTATAGGTCTGAGAGGCGTACGTCTCAGCCCAATCCTGATCGATAATTGACTCAACCCGGACCGCGCAGTATTTGGTTTCTGGCGTTTTTGATACCGGATCCAAATTATCCTGCGTTAGCTCATTACAAGCGCCAATCCACCACTGATAGGTCATATAGATCGCACCTTTGTTGATGCGTTCGTTGTAATTACAGCGAGAGATAACCTTTCCGCGGCGGGATTCAACCCAAATAATTTGTTGATCGAGTATGCCCATTCTCCGCGCATCTTCGGGATGGATCTGAACAAAGCCAGGCTCATCGGCCAGCGTCTGTAGCGCCACGCAGTTGCCCGTCATTGAACGACAGCTGTAGTGACCGACTTCGCGTACGGTACAGAGTACTAAAGGATAGTCGGCATCGGGTACTTCAGCGGGAGCACGCCAAGCGGTGGCGAATAGCTGACCCTTACCGGTTGGTGTATCGAAATGGTTATCTTTATATAGGTAAGGTGTGCCCGGATGATCTAACGTTGGGCACGGCCACTGTATATGGCCCATTTCACCTATTTTTTCGTAGGTCGCACCGTAATAAAGTGGGCATAGCTCGCGTAATTCATCCCAAATTTCTTCGTTGCTGTTGTAATGCATCGGGTAGCCCATCTCGGTCGCTAACAGGCTGATAATTTCCCAGTCGCGTTTAACGTTCCCTTTCGCTTCGATGGCCTTGCCAAAGCGTTGGAAACCACGATCGGCGCAGGAAAAGATTCCACCGTGCTCGCCCCAACTGGTAGCAGGTAAAATGACGTCGGCTTGCTCGGCTGTTTTGGTCATGAAGATGTCTTGCACAACGACAAATTCCAAAGCCTCGAAGCCCTTGCGAACTAGGCCTAAATCAGCTTCGGTCTGTAATGGATCTTCGCCCATGATGTAGTAGGCTTTTACCTTACCTTCTAACGCCAGATGCGGCACTTCAGTGATCCGATAGCCGACATCGGGATCCATGTCTTCGACGTTGATGCCCCATGCTTTGGCAAATTTGGCGCGGATTTCTGGATCGGTGACCGACTGATAGCCTGGAAACTCATTGGGTAGCACCCCCATATCGCAGGCACCCTGCACGTTGTTTTGCCCACGAACGGGCCCCACTCCAACGTTAGGACGGCCTAAGTTACCGGTGAGCAAGGCTAGACCCGACAAGCCTTTCACGACGTCAACGGCCTGACCAAACTGTGTCACGCCCATGCCCCACATGATGGTAGCCGAAGGGGCTGCGGCATAGGTGCGCATGGCTTGACGAATATCTTCGGCAGGAATACCTACGAGTTTTTCAACCGCTTCTGGACTGTAGTCGGCGACAATTTTGCGATATTCCTCGAAACCCTCGGTGAAATTAGCGACGTAGCTTTTGTCGTAGAGGTTTTCTTCAATCAGCACATGCGCAAAAGCGTTAACCAAAGCCATGTTGGTTCCGTTTTTCATTTGCAGATGCTGATCGGCAATGCGTGCGGTTTCTATTTTTCGTGGGTCGCACACGATGATTTTGGCACCTTTCTCTTTGGCTTTGATCACGCGGCGGGCGACGATAGGGTGAGAATCCGCACAGTTATAGCCAAATACCAGCAAACATTGAGAGTTTTCAATATCGCTGATGGAGTTACTCATGGCACCGTTACCCAGCGTTTGTTGCAGGCCTGCAACAGAAGGGCCGTGGCATACGCGCGCGCAACAATCGACGTTGTTATTGCCGGTTACCGCACGTGCAAATTTTTGCATGACATAGTTGGTTTCGTTACCGGTTCCGCGAGAGGAACCGGTATGCATAATCGATTTCGCACCGTACTTTTGTTTGATTTCTTTTAGGCGCTGAGCGGTATAACGAATGGCTTCGTCCCAAGAGACAACCTCGAACTTTCCACCTTTCTCACGGCGGATCATGGGCTCATTCAAGCGCGGCGTAAGCAGTTTGGTGTCGTTAAGAAAGTCCCAACCGAAATACCCTTTCAGACATAGTTCGCCCTGATTGGTGACCCCATTGACGCCCTCTGCGCGTACTATTTTGCCGTTTTCAACACACAGGTTAATTTTGCAACCTGCGCCGCAGTATGGGCAGACGGTAACAACTTTGCTTTTCCCAACAACATCGTTAACTGCAACGTTGTGGTTCACGACATCTAGATTATTGACAACAATTTGATTATTCACGATAGGTGAATTCATAACGAGACCTTACCCCGAACCGGGGATAATGAATGGTTGTTAATCAATCCCTTACGTTTGAAGCCGCAGTAAATTCACTGCGACGTCAATCAATAGGGACTAAAACTGCTTAGCAAAAGAGTTAAAACATGAAATCAATGGTGGTATCGAGTGCGGCACGGCGGCGTTTTTCGTTGATCAGATCCTGCATAGCATTGCGGTCGATCAGTTTCAGCGCATTGGTTGGGCAGGTTTCTACGCAAGCGGGGCCATTTTCACGGGTATGGCATAGATCGCATTTGTTAGCTTCGGCTTTAGACGAAACCATCATAGCGGAGGCGCCATTTTGGCGAACGACCGGCGAGGTTACGACTTCCATCGTGCCATATGGGCAAGCCACTACGCAGGTTTTACAGCCGATGCATTTTTCTTGTGATACGTAGATGAAGTCTTTCTGGCGAGAGATAGCGCCGTTCGGACAGACGTTTGCGCAAGGCGCGTCTTCACATTGGCGACACAGGATAGCGGTGCTAACGTTTTGCCCTTTAATCACGTGAATGCGTGGAGTGAAGTTGTCTTTGGACAGGTTGTGAAGTTCGCTATCTTCACGGTGAGCCATGACGCAGGCGACTTCACAGGTGCGGCAGCCGATACATTTTTTAGGATCTGCAATGACGAACCGGTTCATCAATTAACTCCTGATTTCTCATTATATTTGGTGGGGCAGAACGGAACTGCCCGTGCTCAGATTGCTTATCGGTACTAGCAAGCACACATCATGCCAAGTGTGTTTTGTTTGTGTTTTTTTGTTTTAAATTAGTGAGTTGCTTCTAGCACTTATTTAAGATGAATGAAAAGAACAGCGTGAAAATTCAACCTCGACAGGAGATTCGACAGAAGTGTCGAACCATTTTCGCTATTACCATGTGCCACATTATCGTTGGTCTAGAAATGTGACTCGTTGATCTTGGTGGTGATAATCGGCGTGTTAATTTGATAAATCGAAAATGTCGATTGCTTAGGTGATTGAGTTAGCGATGATTAACTTTCTTAAAATGAGAAACGAATATGATAAAAAAACGCCCAATATTGCGGTTAAGCAATGTTGGGCGTTGGTTTCAACTTTGGCTGAAAAACTTATCCTTCAGCGGCTACGCGCAGGCGACGTTTGATGTTGTCGTACTCACGTACTACGTACTGTTCGGCTTCTTCCTGATCTTTGATTGCATCAACGCTGACAGCACAGTATTTGTACTCAGGCGTTTTGGTAATCGGACTCAGGTTTTCTGCTACCAGTTCGTTACAGGCACCGATCCACCATTGGTACGTCATATAGACCGCCCCTTTATTTGGACGATCGCTGACCGCTGCGCGGGTAATGACTTTACCCTGTCGCGAACGTACCCAAACCAGCTCTTGGTCGCGGATGCCAAAACGTTCGGCATCTGCGGTGTTGATTTGGATATACCCCGGCTCATCGGCCAATGCGGCTAACGCTTTACAGTTACCGGTCATAGAGCGGCAAGAGTAGTGGCCTACTTCACGTACGGTAGCGAGCACCATTGGGAATTCGTCGCTGACTTTATCAATCGGCGGACGCCATTCGCAGGTATAGAACTGACCTTTCCCGTTCGGCGTATCGAAGTTACCGCCTTCGTACAGGTATGACGTTCCTGGACTGTCGAGCGTTGGGCATGGCCATTGAATGTAGGCCAAATCGGCCATTTTTTCGTAGGTCGCGCCGTAGTAGATCGGGCACAGTTCGCGCAGTTCATCCCAGATTTCCTGCGTATTGTTGTAGTGCATCGGGTAACCCATCGCGGTGGACATCAGGCTAATGATCTCCCAGTCGCGTTTGACATCACCTTCAGGCTCTACCGCTTTGTAGAAGCGCTGGAAACCACGGTCGGCTGCGGTGTATACACCTTCATGCTCGCCCCAAGAGGTTGCAGGTAGTACAACGTCTGCAATCGCGGCGGTTTTGGTCATGAAGATATCCTGCACAATCAGAATATCTAGCTTTTCAAAAGTACGGCGGATAGTGGCCAGATCCGGTTCGGTTTGCAGCGGATCTTCACCCATCACGTAGTGTGCTTTGATCAAGCCGTGATCGATATTATGTGGTACTTCGCTCAGCGCGTGACCGATATTCGCTGGCAGGGATGGAACACCCCAGGCTTTGGCGAATTTTTCACGAGCGGCTTCGTCAGTCACATACTGATAGCCCGGATAAGTGTTTGGCAGCGCACCCATGTCGCAGGCACCCTGAACGTTATTTTGTCCACGAACTGGGCCTACACCGACGTGTGCTTTACCCAGATTACCCGTTAGCAATGCTAGGCTGGTTAAGGTACGCACGGTTTCTACACCCTGGTAGAACTGGGTAACACCCATGCCCCACAGAATGGTTGCCGTTGGTGCTTTGGCATACATGCGGGCTGTTTCACGGATCATCTGAGCACTGATACCGGTGATCTCTTCAACCGATTCTGGTGTGTATGGCATCACCAAATCGCGGAAGGTTTCAAACTCTTCGGTATGCTGTTCGATGAACTCACGATCGTGAAGATTTTCTTCGATGATGACGTGTGCCAAAGCGTTCAGCAGTGCAATGTTAGAACCGTTTTTCAGCGGAACATGAATGTCAGCGATACGCGCGGTTTCAATGAAACGCGGGTCGCAAACAATAATTTTAGCCCCTTTCGCTTTCGCCTTGATGATGCGGCGAGCCACGATAGGGTGGGAGTCCGCGGCGTTATAACCGAAGACGAAAATGCATTGAGTATCTTCAATCTCAACGATTGAGTTACTCATGGCGCCGTTACCGACCGATCGCTGCAGACCTGCAACCGAAGGGCCGTGTCAGACGCGCGCGCAACAATCGACATTGTTAGTGCCGATGGCTGCGCGGGCAAATTTTTGCATCACATAGTTAGTTTCATTACCAGGACCGCGGGAAGAACCGGTGGTCATGATAGCGTCAGGGCCGTATTTCTCTTTCACAGCCAGTAAACGGGAACTGGCGAACTCAATGGCTTCTTCCCATGAGACGTTTTCCAGTTTTCCACCGCGTTCACGACGGATCATTGGTGACTTCAAGCGCGGAGTCAGGATTTTAGTATCGTGGATAAAATCCCAGCCGTAATACCCTTTCAGGCACAGCTCGCCTTGGTTCGTCACGCCATTCGCACCCTCAGCGCGAATGATTCTACCGTTATCGACCACCAGATTAATTTTGCAACCTGATGCGCAATAAGGGCAGACCGTGATGACTTTCTTCATCAACATTGCTCCTATTTTATTCAGCCGGAAGGGACAGAACCCGGCTCATATTCATATCGCTCGGCAATCCAAGCGTTATTTAATGTTTATTCACCCTATTTATATGCATGTACTGTGCCAATTTGATACCCCTTGAGGGGGATGGCTAATGCCTTGAACTATAAGGGGTCTAGGGGGAGGAGTATGCTGATCGACATCATCAAAGAGGTGACGAGTTCGACAGTTTTGTCGATATTTGATGGGGGAATGGGGAATGGGGAATGGGGAATGGGGCTGTGTGTGGTTTCGTACGCCTAATGTACCGAAACCGACATACACTCCGTGCAGGCGTCCGAGTTGGGGGGCCAATCGCTGCCCCCCAACACCCCAGCTTGGCACCGTCCTTCAGCCTGCTTCGCAGGTACCCGAATGTCGTC
>ERZ827496.286-NODE-286-length-76036-cov-10.858280_pt1 | contig 76036 bp, 75 predicted proteins | sample MGYA00519769_ERZ827496 | MGnify/ENA primary metagenome ERZ827496 (study PRJEB31778, sample SAMEA3449327) | human gut metagenome | biome: human gut; feature: human-associated habitat; material: faeces | place: United Kingdom | collected 2010/2012 ...
AGGTGGACACGCCTGTAAGAATAAGGATTGCCTAGCAATAGGTGGAAACTTAAATGTCAAACTTCTTAAAAAGAGCCGTTAGGCTCTCTGAAGCCCATTACCTTTAGGTGATGGGTAGTTCACACATGAAGCATTTATGAAACAGGAGTCAAAAGGAGCCAAAATTGGGCTAAAAGGAGCCGAAATTGAGGAAAAAGGAGCCAAAGTTGGGCGAAAAGGAGCCGAAGTTAAGGCAAAAGGAGCTAAAGTTGAGCCAAAAGGAGCCGAAATTGAGGAAAAAGGAGTCAAAGTTGATGCAAAAGGTGCCAAAAAAGGAACTGAAAGAAGGTTGGAGATACTTAATAGAATGAGAGAAAATCCTTTTGTAACACAGGTTAAGCTAATGGAAGAGTTTAATCTATCTAGAAAACAGATTCAAAACATCATTCAATATTTGCGTTTAAATGGGTTAGTAGAAAGAGAAGGCTCTAATAGAAGTGGTAAATGGATAGTGAAGAAATAATATATTACTACATTTTCTGCACTGTATGATATTAGAAAAACATTGTATATATCGATGTTATTTTTATTTGTGATGAGAGTGACTGTTAAACACATTAACAAGTCACTTTTTTCATAGTTATTTAATATGTGTTATAATGGGGTCAAAGTGAGGTAATGCTATGAAGATATACTATGAAGTACATGGAAATGGTTACCCGATTATCTTATTACATGGTAATCAGGAAAATAGAAAAATATATGATCAATTAATCAAGGATTTAGAAAACGATTATCAATTAATCGCAATGGATTCACGTTATCATGGAAAATCTATTAAGAGTGGTCCTTTAACACTAGATTGTTTGGCTCAGGATGTGATGGATGTCGCAAATGAATTAGATCTAGAGGCTTATGATGTCATTGGTTTTAGTGATGGTGCGAATATTGCACTCACACTAGCAGGTAAAGATGAACGCTTAAAACATATGGTCCTTCTTTCACCTAATGCCACTCCAAAAGGTATTAAGTGGTATTATCGTCTCCATATGTATATGACATTATTCTTATTACCAATATTCTGTATCTATGATAAGAGATCTAGAATACGTTTTAAGCTCATCTCATTTATGACAAAGGAACCACATTTTACTGCAGACTATTTAACAGAACTCAAGATTCCAGCTTTATTACTATCTGGTGAAAATGATGTCATCAAGGATTCTGATTTTACTTTTATTCAGTCATCATTGCCTTATTGTGTACATAAGGTGATTAAAGGTTCACCACATTTCTTATTAGGTGATCAATATGATAAAACATTAAGAGAAATAAGGGGGTTTTTATATGCCTGTCATCACGAAGCATAATGTATTAGATATAAAGAATGTTGTGTTTGGGGAAGGAACACCTAAGATTTGTCTTCCTATTGTAGATACAACGAAAGAAGGTATCATTGATACTTTAGATTCTTATAAGGATTTAGATTATGATGTAGTAGAAATTAGACTTGATTTCTATGAAGGATTAAAAGAAGGACATTTAACAGATGTATTAGAAGAAATTAAGAAACATACAGATAGACTTGTATTAGGTACAATCCGTACTGTGAGTGAAGGAGGAGAAGGAGAACTTACTTCTCTAGAGTATATACATTGTATTAAAGAAATCTGTGATGCTCATGTGGATCTAGTAGATATTGAGTTATCACAGGGATATGAATCTGTGATGGAACTTGTTCAGTATGCTCATAAGAAAGGTGTTCATGTTATTATGAGTGAACATCATTTTGATGAAACACCTTCAAGAGAAGATATGCAGGAAACACTCGAAAAGATGGAAATATTAGGGGCTGATTTACCTAAACTTGCTGTTATGCCTGAAAGTAAAGAAGACCTATTAACACTTCTAGAAGCCACTCTTTATTCAAGTCAGCGTTTAGGAAAACCTATTATTACTATGTCTATGGGTAAACTAGGACGGTTGTCACGTATGATGGGGGAATACTTTGGTTCATGTATGACCTTTGCGACAGCCAAGGATGCGAGTGCACCAGGACAGGTTCCTCTTGATGATTTAAAGAAAGTATTAGAGGTTCTACATGATTAATTTAGATCATGCAAAAAAGGCATTTGATAATTATGTCAATCGTTATGATCTCTCTATCCCACATATACATCTTAAATATGTGCATTCCTATAAAGTAATGGATGTTATGGGTGAACTATGTGATATGAAAGGTAAAACAGAAGAAAAGGACTTATGTTTATTAATCGGCCTATTACACGATATAGGCCGTTTTGAACAGTTTCGTGTTTATCATTCTTTCTTGGATAGAGAAACAGTGGATCATGCAATGTATTCTTCACATATATTATTTGAAGAGGGACTTATTAGAGAGTTCATAGAAGAAGATACATATGACACAATTATTAAAAATGCTATAGAACAGCATAATAAATACAAAGTAGAAGAAGGCTTTAGTGAAGAAGAACTCTTTTACATACATATGATTAGAGATGCAGATAAATTAGATCATTTTCGTGTTAAAGATGTAGAAAAGGATACAGTCTTACTAGGTGTGACTTATGAGGAAGCAGGAAAAGAATCTATAACTGATGAAGTCTATCAACAGTTCTGTAAACATCAACTTATTTATGCTCCTACAAGAAAAACACATTTAGACATGTGGATTTCTTATATTGCTTTTATATTTGATCTTTATTTTGATGAAAGTAAATCATATATTGAAAAAAATCATTATATTGAAAGAAGTTTTGATAAAATAAAAATAGAAGACCTAGAGATATTAAAAAAATATCGAGCATTAGAAAAATGCGCACTAGAGTATATTAAAGGAGGACATATATGAGTTTACCAAAGGATTTCCTATGGGGTGGTGCTTTAGCAGCTCACCAGTTTGAAGGTGGTGTATTAGACACTACTAAAGGTTTGAGTGTTGCTGATGTAATGACAGGTGGAAACGTATCAACACCACGTGTGATTACTGATGGAGTAAAGGAAGGATTATATTATCCAAACCACATCGGCATTGATTTCTATCATCATTACAAGGAAGATATCAAGCTATTCGCAGAAATGGGCTTTAAATGCTTTAGAACATCTATTGCTTGGACAAGAATCTTCCCATTAGGTGATGAAGAACAGCCTGATGAAGAAGGTTTACAGTTCTATGATGATGTATTTGATGAATTATTAAAATATGGTATTGAACCAGTCATCACATTATCTCACTTTGAAATGCCTTATCATCTTGCTAAGGAATATGGCGGATTCATGAACAGAAAGACTATTGATTTCTTTGTAAAGTTCGCAGAAGTATGTTTCAAGAGATATAAAGATAAAGTTAAATATTGGATGACTTTCAATGAAATCAACAACCAGATGAACTATAAGAATGATATTTTCGGATGGACTAACAGTGGTGCTCATTTTGGAAACTATGATAATCCAGAAGAAGCGATGTATCAGTGTGGTCATTATGAATTAGTAGCCAGTGCAAAGGCAGTGAAGATTGGCCATGAAATTAATCCTAACTTCTTAATTGGTAATATGATTGCGATGGTTCCTATTTATCCATTCTCTTGCCGTCCAGCAGATATGGTATTATCCACTGAAATGATGCATCAGAGATGGTTCTTCTGTGATGTGCAGTGCCGTGGTCATTATCCACGTTATGCATTAAAGATGTTTGAAAACAAAGGCTTTAACTTAGATATCACTGAAGAAGATAAAGAAGCTTTAGCTGCAGGTACAGTAGATTATATCGGATTCTCTTATTACATGACTAATACTGTAGACTCTACAGCACATAAAGATGTTTCTAAGTCATTAGATGGTTCTAGTGAACATTCTGTGGCTAACCCATTTATTAAAGTATCTGACTGGGGATGGGCTATTGATCCAGAAGGTTTACGTTATGCTTTGAATCAGATGTATGAAAGATATGAAAAACCATTATTTATTGTAGAAAATGGTTTTGGTGCAATCGATAAGAAAGAAGAAGATGGCAGCTGTCATGACTCATATCGTGTAGATTACTTAAGAGCACATATTGAACAGATGAAGAAAGCTGTAGAAATTGATGGTGTAGACTTAATGGGTTATACACCATGGGGCTGCATTGACTGTGTCTCTTTTACTACAGGTGAAATGAAGAAACGTTATGGCTTTATCTATGTAGATCGTAACAACGATGGAAGCGGTACACTAGAAAGAAGTAAGAAAGATTCATTTGACTGGTATAAGAAAGTTGTTGCAAGCAATGGTGAAGATTTAGGTTAATTCGCCCTCAACATTGCGAAAAAAAGAAACCCATGAGAAATGCTTGACATTAGGCTCGTGGTTTTTTTATACTGTTTAAGGGTAAACATTCTTGATGTTTATCAATAATTGAAAAAACGTTGATAAATTCAACATTTTTTCATGTTAATAAATTATTGATGAGATATTTTTTTATCTCAAGCATATTAGTTGCATGTGCAACTAATTTAGACTAATATAGAATTAGAAAAAAATCTATTAGGTATTTCATCCTAATAGATTTTCTTATGAGGAGGGTAAATAACATGGAGGTAATCAAGAGAGATGGCTCAAAGGTAGCTTTTGATGGAAGTAAGATTGAAAATGCGATTTTAAAGGCTATGCGCTATGGCAGCGGTATTGTGAAACCTGAAATTGCATCTAAGATCTCACATGAAATTGAAGACTGGCATAAATCAAGTGGAGCAGCATCTATCAGCATTTATCGTATTGAAGGACAGGTTTTTGAAAAATTAATTGAAAAGGGAGAAGTACTAACTGCCAAGGCTTATGAAGGCTATCGTAAGGTAAGAGAGTTCCAGAGAGAAACTAATACAATTGATAATGCGATTTATGGTATTGTCAATCAGACTAATAAAGAAGCAATGGATGAAAACTCTAATAAAGATGCGACTGTATTAGCTACTCAGAGAGACTTAATTGCTGGTGAATTCTCTAGAGACTATTGCCGCCGTTTATTATTACCACCAAAGATTGTACAGGCACATGATGATGGTATTATTCATTTCCATGATATGGATTACTATATCCAGAAGATGCATAACTGCGATCTAGTAAACTTAAAGGATATGTTTGCGAATGGCACAGTTATTAATGATAAATTGATTGAAACGCCTAAGTCTTTACAGACAGCATGTACTGTTGCAACTCAGATTGTTCAGCAGGTTGCTAATGGTCAGTATGGAGGGCAGACAATCTCTATCTCTCATTTAGCACCTTATGTACGTGTATCATATAAGAAACATTTAAAGGCTGTAAGAAAAGAAGGCAAAGAAGTAGGTATTGATTATACAGAAGAACAGATTGAAAAGATCGCAAAGTCTCGTCTTCATGAAGAAATCAAAGCAGGTGTACAGACTATCCAGTATCAGATCAATACATTCTCTACAACTAATGGTCAGGCTCCATTCTTATCTATTTTCATGTATTTAAGAGAAGAACCAGACTATATAGAAGAAACAGCTTTATTAATTGAAGAAATCTTAAAACAGAGATATATCGGTATGAAGAATCCTGTGGGTGCTTATGTCACTCCAGCATTCCCTAAATTACTTTATGTATTAGATGATAATAATGTGCCTGATGATTCACAGTATCGTTATTTAACAGATTTAGCGGTTAAATGTGTATCTAAGCGTATGATGCCTGATTTCATCAGCGCAAAGATCATGAGAGAAAACTATGAAGGACAAGTATTCCCATGTATGGGATGCCGTTCATTCTTATCTCCATGGAAGAATGAAAAGGGTGAATACCAGTGGTATGGTCGTTTTAACCAGGGTGTAGTTACACTTAACTTAACTGATGTTGGTTTATCAGCTAACAAGAATATGGATTCATTCTGGAAGATTCTAGATGAACGTTTAGATTTATGTTATGAAGCATTGATGTTAAGACACGAAAGCTTAAAGGGTACTCCTTCAGATATTTCTCCAATTCATTGGCAGTATGGTGCCATCGCAAGATTAAAACCAGGAGAAAAGATTGATTCATTATTAGATACTTGTTATTCTACATTATCATTAGGCTATATTGGTTTATATGAATGTGTAGTGGCATTAATTGGCCAGTCTCATACTACTGAAGAAGGCGATGCATTAGCTCTTGAAATTATGCAGAAATTAAGAAATACATGTGATAAGTGGAAGAAGGATACAGGTTTAGGATTTGCCTTATATGGTACTCCTGCAGAATCAACTACTTATACATTAGCACGTGCATTAAAGAAGAGATTTGGTATCGTCCCTGGTGTAACAGATAAAGACTATATTACTAACTCTTATCATGTCAATGTAAGAGAACATATTGATGCATTCTCTAAATTAGGCTTTGAAGCGAAGTTCCAGAAGATTTCTTCTGGAGGGGCTATTAGTTATGTAGAAGTGACTAATATGACAAATAACTTTGATGCCATGAAAGAATTAATTAACTATATGTATGAAACAATCCAGTATGCTGAAATCAATACTAAGTCTGACTATTGTCAGGAATGTGGTTTCTCTGGAGAAATCTTATTAGATGAAAATAATGAATGGTATTGTCCTAACTGTGGTAATAGAAACCATAAGACATTAAATGTGTGTCGTAGAACATGTGGTTATCTTGGTGATAATTTCTGGAATAAGGGACGTACACAGGAAATCAAAGAACGTTTTGTACATTTAGACAATAGAGTATATCAGGAAAATAACTAAGAAAGCCTTGAGAGATAACCATGACTGGTTATCTCTTTTTATGTAAATGGGTGGTGATTTTTCGCTTATTTACTATGTTTAGAGCTCATATAATAATCGGTAATATTAAAAGTAGTATTACTGGGATATATCATGGAATAACTAATAGAGAGATGCCTTTATTCCTAAATGAACAGGAGTATAGGTTTAACCATAGAAAGATGGGAAAGACTGTTATGGATAAAATCAAGAAATACCTACAGAAATCATTTCCTATCAGTCATAGACAGATAGTATATATCCTGAATATTTCTGCTCTACATTTCTCTTAAATCGTTACCTGTTGATTATGGGTATTCAAATGGTAGTTTATTATTCTGGAAAATTGTATTGGCAAAGAGATCAACCCCATAATGTTAGTGGCATGCCTTTCCACTACTAATTTTCAATAAAATATAGCAAAATGTTGAAAAGCTAAAGACTCCTTGATAAAATTTTCTCATAGAAAATATAAATGATATCATTTGAACAGAGAGATCTTTTAAAAACAGATGATTATTCAAAAAAATAGCTTAATCATATAATCTTTAGGAAGGAAAATTTTATGAAGAATAAGTCAGAGAAAATTTATCACTTTTTGTCTTTTGCATGTATGGTAGCACTCGCAGCATATATAATTTTGTTTCTTCATCATTTATTAACAGAGAGTGCTTCTTATATGTCTGGTGCTACTTACAAATTTCTTGTCGGTGCAGAACTTGTTCTATTAATCATAGTATTTATAAGAATTTTCTGGGCATTCAGAAAATTGAGAGAAGTAGGAAATGGAAAAAAATAATGACAGAAAACTGCCCCTAAAAAGTTTACAGCCTAAAATTAATGCCAGGAGTTCTAAACCCCTGGCATTTTAAAGCTTGAGTTAACCCCAAGTCTATTTAGTTACTCTTTATGTGAAAACGCTAAGTACAAGTCACAGTCTTATTTGAGAAGAATCTTTCTTCTAGTAGAAGAAGGAATATTTAATTGTTGTCTATACTTGACAATGACTCGACGTGAACAATGTAATTCTAACTCTTCTAGTTTCTTTAGAATTTGATTATCTGAAAGTGGATGCTCTTTATCTTCACTATCAACTAATTCAACAATAGCTTTTTTAATAGAATCGCTACTATCTCCTGAAGCAGTTTGAGAAACAAGAAGGTGTTTAAGAGGATAAACCTCACCATTAAAGCTGTAGTACTTATTATTTAATGTACGTGAAATAGTAGATTCATGGAATCCTGTTTCACTTGCAAGTTGTGATAAGGTACATGGATATAATTCATCATCGTATAAGAAATAACCACTCTGGATATTAACTAAAGCATTTGCGACAAATAATACCGTTTGATTTCTCTTTGTGAGATTTTCAATTAAGAAATGTGCATCATTAAAATAAGATTTCATATTTTCATCATTTTTTACTTTTTCATAAAGAAGATCATTCACGATGAGTTCAGGTTGATTGATAGGAGTAATCATGATATTAGAATCTTCTACCTCTATTAAAATATCTGGCGAGATATAATCATCCTGGGATGAACTATACATATTACATGGGAATGGATTACAAGAACGTATTTCATAAAATAAATGGTCTATTTCTTCTTTTTTTAATCCTGTCTTCTGTTTAATAAGTGAATAGTTCTGAGTTAAGATAACATCCTGATAATCTCTAAATAGTGTATAGCTTTTTGTTTTATTATTATTTTTTAACTGAATAAGAATTGAATCAATCGCATCAGCAGCTCCAACACCATTTGGTTCAAAAGAACGTAATATATCTAGATGAGCATCAAGCAATTCTCTATCTATATCTAAATCAGTGAGATATTGATCAATAGGGTAGGATAAGAACCCACTATCATCCAATGATTCAATCAAATAATCCATCAAATCTTCATTATATGGACGAGTACATGCACTTAATTGTAAATAGAGATCATCTTTTAAAGAACGTTTATTAGAAATACTTTCAATAAACTGCTGAGTATCATAGTTTTTAGGTGATTTTAGTTCTAAAAAAGGATTGGTTTCTAATACTTGTTGAACAACTTTATTGATATCATCAATGTTGTCAGTAAGGAAATCTAACGATTTTAATAGTTTTTGATTTAATTTTAATGTTTGTTTCAATGTTTGAATATATTGCATTTTTTGTTTCATATTTATCACCCCTCACTATATATTATATAGCAAAATTCGTGCCAATTAATGTATGGATATTTATTAGAAAAGTATAACGAATCACTATTGTTGCGCACGAGTTTTATTTGTTTTATCATAAAGGACGAGGTGATTTCATTGGAAGACAAAATAATGTTGTTGATTAATGGAAGAATGGATCAAAATTTATACGATGAATGTCAATCTATCCAATTATCAAAAGAATTAAAACTAAGTAGAAATCAAGTGACGAGATTATTAAATGAACTATTTAATGACAAGAAGCTTATTAAAATCAAAACAAGCCCTGTTCTATATCTTTCAAGAGGATCTCTTGAAAGTAAGTATAAGAAGAAGCTCTCATCAGATGAATACAAATCATTAGATGAATTGGAAGCTGAATTAAACAATCAGACAGAATTAAAGAACTTTGAAAAGCTTATAGGGTCTAATGAAAGCATGTATCAGATTGTAGAGAAGATTAAGGCAACAGTATCTTACCCTCCAGTAGGATTACCTATGTTGTTTTATGGACCAACTGGTACGGGTAAATCGTTTATGGCTAAACTTACGTATGAATATTGTGTAGACACAGGCTTAATTGATGCATCTAAGAATTTTGTACAGGTGAACTGTTCAGAGTATGCCAATAACCCAGAGCTACTCACAGCAAATCTGTTTGGCTATAAAAAAGGTGCTTTTACAGGTGCAGATAGTGATAACTTAGGTTTATTACATTTTGCGGATGGCGGTGTATTATTCTTAGATGAAGTGCATTGTTTAAATGCTGAATGCCAGGAAAAACTATTCCTTTATATGGACCAGGGAATCTATCACTTAGTAGGTGATAATAATAAGTGGTATAAATCTAAATGTAGAATTATATTTGCGACAACAGAAGTACCACAAAAAGCATTATTAAAAACATTCTTAAGACGTATTCCTGTAATTCTTACAATTCCATCTCTTGCCCAAAGAGGAGAAAATGAAAAACTAGAACTCATGTATAACTTCTTAAAGAATGAAGAGAAGCGTGTAAACAAAACAATTCTTATTTCATCCAATGTTTATGAGTTATTACTGAATCATACATTTGTAGGAAACATTGGTGAACTAACTAATACGATTCAGGCAAGCTGTGTAAGTGCGTTATATAAAAGTAGTTCAGATACATTAGAAATTCATGCTTATGATTTACCTGATAGTATCAGGAACAGTATAGATGTCTCTTCTATGGTTATGAAGAAGCATAAGCTTGTATCTCTTAATACACTTCTTCCTATATCAGATCAGGGCATCATTAAAGATTTTTATCAATCATTAATTAATATTAAAAGAGACCATTCATTTGCAGTAAATGCACAAAATACTGTAGATAGATATTTTGAGAAGCTTATATTTAATGATAATCGTGCAGATTCAATTGATTATCTTACAAACTATCTAGAAAAGATATTTAATAATATCACTGAACATTATGGCTTTAGGACTTCACATAATGAGTTGATTGCACTTGCAACATATGTTTCAGAATTCTCTAAGAATACATATCTCACAAATAACTGGATCAATGAGAATTATGATGAAGTAAAAAACTTAAAGAAATATCTAAAACTTGAATTTCATCGTGAATATGAAATAGGACAGGAAGTTTCTCATTACTTAAAGAATAATATGAACCAGGATATTGATGAGTTTGTAGAATGTATTATCTGTATTTGTATGATTAAGTATTTTGCACATTCTGGTGAAGATCTCACAATTGCGGTTATTATTGCGCATGGTTATTCAACTGCAAGTTCTATTGCGGAAGCAGCCAATAGAATGTTGAATAGTTATATATTTGATGCGATTGATATGCCATTAGATGTGGATGTACAAACTATTACAAGAAAGATTAATGATTACATTGCACATGTTGGTAATATCTCAAAACTTTATTTATTAGTTGATATGGGTTCTCTTGAAGAAATATATCAGGGATTAGATACAAGTAATGCAGATATTGCCTTAGTAAACAATATTAATACTAAATGTGCGTTAGAAATAGGACAGGGAATTAAACTCAATAAAACAGTGACTGAAGTAATTGATTCTATTCTTAAGGAAAACATCTATAAAACGCATATAGAACTTAAGAAAAAGAAAGACCCTATTGTAATCTGTTCTTGTGCATCAGGAGTTGGTACAGCGAATAAAATCAAAGAAATCTTATTCAATTCTTTACCTGAAGATTCTAATTTAAAGATTATTACTTATGATTATCCTGCTTTAATACGTAAACAGGTCTATGATCAGTTAATGAATGATTATGAGGTTGTATGTGTCATTGGAACACTTGATCCAAATATTGAATCTATGAAATATATAGGTATACAGGAATTGATTATTAATGAGGGTCAGAATGCGATAGAAGTATATTTTGGAAAGTATATGACTCAAGCTCAGATGGAGGTATTCGAAAAGAATATCTTACGTAATTTCACATTATCCAATGTTATGAATAACTTAACTATATTAAATCCAGATAAACTACTAGAACATGTAGCGAAAGCAATTGATCATCTACAGAATATCTTACATAAGAGATTTAAGAATAGAACCTGCTTTGGATTATATGTTCATATCTGCTGTCTTGTAGAAAGATTAGTTACAAGACAAGCTATTTCAAACTTTACTGATCAAGACTTTAAAGAAAAGCATCAAGAGTTTATAGATCAAGTAAATATCTCAATGAAAGAAGTTAAGACATACTACAATGTTGAGATTCCAGATGAAGAAATAGAATATATATACAACTATATTATTAATGATTAGTGTGCTATTAATTGGCACACTTTTTGCTTGTTTAAAAGTGGAAGTTAGTTGTACAGATTAATCGTAAAGATCTGTAAACTGGCACAAAGCTTGCTTGAGTATAAGTAGAAGTTGGTTATGCAGATTAATCGTAAAGATCTGTAAACTGGCACGAAGCTTGCTTGAGTATAAGTGGAAGTTGGTTATGCAGATTAAGCGTAAAGATCTGTAAACTGGCACGAAGCTTGCTTGGGTATAAGTGGAAGTTAGTTCTACGAATTAAGCGTAAAGATCTACAAACTAGCTCAAAGCTTGCATGAACTAAAACGAAAAGAAAGGAGTGCAGAGAATATGGCAAAAATCATACTTGCATCACACGGAGGATTATCTAAAGGGATGAAAGATTCAGTTTCTATGATTGTTGGAGATTTAGCTAAGGATATAGAAACATATAGCTTGCTTCCTGGACAAAATCCTGAAGACTTTTATCAAGAAGTTTTGAAAGAAGCAAAAGAGAGTGATGAACAAATCTTAATCTTGTGTGATATCAAAGGTGGAAGTGTTCACACAGCTTTATCTAAACTTGCAGTATTAGATAATGTAATGGTCTTCTCAGGAATGAACATGGGATTAGTATTAGATGCAGTAATGAAAGGCTTGAACGGAAAACTTGAATTAGCAGAAGCGAACGATTTAATCGAAGCAGCTAAAGATGGAATGACTGTTATGAATGGAATAACAAGCGAAGATGATGAAGATTTCTAATAGGAGGAGAAGAAAATGATTAAATTATTAAGAGTGGATCACAGATTGTTACATGGTCAAGTTGCTTTTTCTTGGAAAAATGCAGTTGAAGCAGATTGTATCTTAATTGCATGCGATGCAGTTATGAAAGATGATTTAAGAAAAACTTCAATCAAGATGGCAAAACCAAGTGGTGTTAAATTAGTTATCAAAAGTATGGATGATGCAGTAAAAGCAATCAACAGTGGTGTTACAGACAAATATAAATTATTAACTGTAGTTGAATCTATTAAGGATGCTGAAAGATTGTGTAAAGAATGCAACATCAAAAAGTTAAATCTTGGTGGTACTAAGGCAACTGCTGAAACTCGTAATATTTCAAAAGCAATGAATATTACACCAGCAGAAGAAACAATTTTAAAAGGATTATGTGAATCAGGTGTGGATGTAACAATTCAGATGGTTCCAGAAGATAATCCAGTAAATGTAGAAAAAGTTTTATAGGAGGAGAAATATGTTACTACAAGCAATTTTACTTGGCTTGGTAGCAATGCTTGGAAATGCTGAGTATTTGTTCGGTACAAGTTTGTTGTCAAGACCATTGGTTATGGGTACTTTAACAGGTATTGTACTTGGTGATGTACAAACAGGTGTTACTTTAGGTGCAACATTAGAATTAGCATTTATGGGAGCTTTCTCAATCGGTGCTAGTATCCCACCTGAAATGATTTCAGGAACTGTATTAGGAACAGCTTTCACAATTACAACAGGAGCTGGACCAGAAACTGCATTGACTGTAGGTTTACCAGTTGCTTCATTAGTATTAATTGCAAAGAACGTTGGAATGGTATTCATCTTACCTCCATTTGTTCATAAAGCAGATAAATATGCAGCTGAAGGAAATATGGCTGGAGTTGCTAGAATGCACTTATTAGGTGGATTCTTCGGTGTTAACTTAATTATCGGTGTGATTGTAGGATGTGGTTACTATGCTGGTGGACCAGCTGTACAGGCTTTATTAAATGTCATTCCTAAATGGATTTCAAATGGTTTACAGATCACAATGGGATTATTACCTGCAATTGGGTTCGGTTTATTATTAATGATGATTATGGACAAAGAAGTTGCATGTTTCTTCTTCTTAGGATTCGCATTAAGCGTATACTTAAAGATTCCAGTAACAGCAATCGCAATTTTTGGAGTTATCATTGCTATCGTATTAACTCAGTTACGTAGTAATTCAGCTCAAACAGCAACAGAAGGAGGAGTAGATGAAGATGACGACTTCTAATAAATTAACTAAAAAAGAGTTAAATCAAGTATTCTGGCGTTCATTCGGTTTGGAATGGTCTTGGAACTATGAAAGACAGATGAATATGTCATACTGCTATAGTATGTTACCAGTTATCAAGAAGTTATATCCAAATAAAGAAGATCAAGTTGCAGCTATGAAGCGTCACTTGGAATTCTTCAACACAACTCCACAATTGGCAACATTGATCTTAGGTATTAGTGCTGCTATGGAAGAAAGTAACGCAAATGATCCTGAATTTGATACAGAAAGTATCAACAATGTAAAGGTTTCATTAATGGGACCTTTAGCAGGTATTGGTGATTCATTCATCTGGGGAACATTACGTATTATCGCTACTGGTGTTGGTTTATCTCTAGCAAATCAAGGAAATATCTTAGGACCTATCTTATTCTTATTAATCTTCAACCTTCCAGCTCAGGGATTACGTTATTATTTAATGAATGCTGGTTATAAATTAGGTAGTGGATTCTTGGCTAAGATCCAGCAGAATGGATTAATGTCAAAACTTACTTATGCAGCAAGTGTTTTAGGATTGATGGTTGTTGGTGGTATGACTGCTGAAAACGTATCAATCAGTTTCCCATTGAAGTTTGGTTCTGGTAATGAAGCAACTACATTGAATTCTGTATTCAATAATATCATGCCTGGTTTAATGCCATTATTATTCACATTACTAGTTTACTACTTATTGAAAAAGAAAAATGTTAAGACAACTACATTATTGTTAATCTGCGTTGTGATCGGATTAGTCGGAGCATTCTTTGGTATTTTAGGTTGTTAATAAATTTTAAAAAAAACGGAGGAAAAGAAAATGGAAATGATTAAATTTAATGAACAGGAAAAAATCGATAGCGTAAATGGCGCATTAGCTTTACGCCCTCAGATCAACGAAATCGTTGATGAAATCTGCGAACATGGATATTCAAACATCTGCTGGTTAGGTGTTGGTGGTACTTGGGCAAGTGCTATGCAGGCTACAGTACACATGAAAGAAATGAGTGCTATTGAAACTTGGGCAGAAAATGCTGCTGAATACTTAACTACAGGAAACAAACGTATTACTAAAGATACAGTTGTTATTATCTCATCTGTATCTGGAAACACTAAAGAAGTAGTTGATGCTATCAAAAAAATTAAAAATGAAGTTGGTGCTACAGTTATCTCATTTGTTGATGCTAAAGAAGCTATCTTATTAGATTTAGGAGACTACAAGATCTCTTACCCAATGAACGAACAGTTAAAGTTCTTCATGGTTGCTGACCGTTTCATGTTCAACAATGGTGAATTCGAAGACTACGATGATATGTATGCTGAATTTGATAAATACTTAGCAGAAGATTTAGTAGAAGTTGAAAAGAAAGCTGAACCATTCGCTATTGAATTCGCTAAAAAACACTGGAATGATGAAATGCACTACTTTGTAGGTGCTGGAAACCAGTGGGGTGCTACTTACTCATATGCAATGTGCTATTGGGAAGAACAGTTATGGTTAAAAACTAAATCAATCACATCAAATGAATTCTTCCATGGTATGTTTGAAATCGTAACTAAAGAAACTCCAGTTACAATCTATATTGGTGAAGATGCTCAGCGTCCATTATCTGAACGTGTAGCTAACTTTATTCCAAGAATTTGTGCAAACTACACAATCATTGACACTAAAGATTACGAATTAAAGGGAATTAGTGAAAAATATCGTAAACACTTATCTCATCACGTAATGCATGCTGTAAACAACAGAATCGACGTTCACATGGAAATCGAAACTCGTCACCCTATGGAAATCCGTCGTTACTACAGAAGATTAGAATACTAAAATATAAAGGGTGGATTTATTCCACCTTTTATGCCTTAATTGGGGGTATATTATGAAAAAACTAACAATGCTTGATTATGTTAAAGAAACACCAGACGTATTAAGAACAAATATTGAACAGTATACTACACTAGTTGATCCATTGATGAAGGAAGTGCAACAAAAAGAAATCAAACGTATTTTACTTGTTGCTTCTGGATCAAGTCATAATGCTTGCTATTGTGCTAGAAGTTTTGTGGAAAAAGTAAGTGGTTTAGAAGTTAGAATCATTACTCCATATACATTTACGTACTATGAAAATGATATTAAAGAGAACGACTTAGTTTTAGTGGTTACACAGAGTGGCTTAAGTACAAATGCAATCGAAGCATTAAAAATCATTAAGAAAAAAGAATGTAAAGCTATTTGTTTAACAGGAAATAAAAACAGCGATGTAAAAGATGTTGCGGATGTTGTAATTGAATACGGTGTGGGCGAAGAATTAGTTGGATATGTCACAAAAGGTGTTTCTTCACTTGCGTTATTCTTAGATTTATTCGCAATTGCATATTCTGGAAAGACTGAATATTTGGATGAATTAAAGAAAGCGGCTGATTTAAATGAAGAAATGATTGATCAGGCTACAAACTTTATTCAGCGACATTATAAGAATTTCACATCTATGTCCTGGGTTTACAGTTGTGGAGCGGGTGCCAATTATGGAACAGCACTTGAAAGTGCATTAAAAATGGGTGAAACCATTCATATTCCAAGTTGCTGCTATGAAATTGAAGAGTATATTCATGGACCAAACCTTCAATTAACACCACAATACAATGTGATTTTCTTTGATGGAAACGATAGTGCAAGTCGACGCGTAGAACAAGTATATAAGGCTACGCGAAAAGTCAGCAATCGAGCTTATTTAATTTCAAACAATCCTCAATTATCAAGTGATGATCATGTTTTAAGTTTGAGTGATACTGTTTCAAGTGAATTATGTCCACTTGTATATCTACCATTTGTACAATTATTAAGCTTTATTGTTTCAAATGACTTACACTCTATTTATCAACATCCATTATTAAAAGAATTTAAGGCTATTGCTGCTGCAAAAACGGAGAATTTTGTGAATTATGATGGAGACGATTAAAACTGTTATTTTTGATATGGATGGTGTGATCTTTGATAGTGAAACCATGTATATAAATGATTTGATAAGATTTTTTAAACAGCATGATATAGAAATACAAGTAAGTGATTGTATTCCTCTTATTGGTATTGATAGTAAATTATATTATGAACAAGCATACACAATGTGGAATAACAAAACAGATTTCATAACATTTAAAAATATGCTTCAAGAATATTTTCGTTCATTTGATTGTGATTATAAAGCGGTAGTTAGACCTCAGATCTATTCCGTTTTAGAACACTTAAGTAAACATTGTAAAATAGCGTTAGCATCCTCTTCTAGTTTATATAGTATTAATAATGCGTTGGATCAGGCTGGTTTAAGAAAGTATTTCTCACTTATAGTAAGTGGTGAACAATTCAAAGAAAGTAAACCAAATCCAGAAATATATTTACATACAATAAAAGAATTGAATGTTAATAAGGATGAAGCTATTATTATTGAGGATTCACCTAAAGGAATATTAGCTGCAAATAGAGCTGGTATTAAGGTGCTGGCTTTAAAAGATGATAAGTTTGGCTTAGATCAGAGTCAGGCAGATATAATTATTAATGAATTAAATGATATTATAAAGTTGATTGAGAAAGGGGCATAAAAGTATGAATGCTATGTTAATTGTCGCTATAGTGATTGCTATTATTGGTACTATTCCAGTAATCATCAGAAAGAAACTCCTAAAAAATTATCTAACATTACTCCATAACAATGATATCAAGGCAATAAAAGACTTAATGGCAACTAAACTAGCTAAGATATGTATTCCTCCATTTAATAGGGAATATTTACTTTTAAATGCTTATCTAAAATTAAAAGATGACAAACAAATAGATACTCAAGTAAACAATATAATGGATCATGTTCCTATGAATTCTAAGCAGAAGTCTGCTCTTGCAAAATCAGTATTCTATATATATGTAGATAAGAAGAATGCATCTATGATTGATCGTTTGTTGGAAATGGTTAGCACGACAAATGATCATGCCCTATATAGACAGATGGATATGGTTAATGATACTTTGATTAGTGGTGGAATTAAGTATTATGATGAATTAAAATCTGATCTAGAAGATGTAGAATATACTAAAAACAATGAAGATACTCCCTATCTTGAATTCTTATTATCAATTATCTACAAGAATATGGGTAATGAATCAAAAAGCAAGGAATATAAGAATAAAGCCTTAGAAGACAGTAAAGGAACTGTATATGAATCTTTAATTAAATCCCAAAATTAATAGGATGATTGAGAAAATTTCGCACTGAAAGACAACTTAATGGTTGTCTTTTTTTTGTGTTTATCACTATAAATTATCTATGTCAAATATATTTGATAGACATAAAAGTAGTTATATGACAAGATAATCACGAGGGAGTGTAAAGATATGGAAATAGGCAAACAATTAAAAGAAGCACGTATCAAATCTCATCTTACCCAAGAAATGGTGTCAGAAAAAATAAATGTTTCAAGACAGACAATCTCTAATTGGGAAAATGAGAAGTCTTATCCTGATATTATAAACATTATAGAACTAAGTAATCTCTATTCTATTACTCTTGATGAACTTATAAAGGGAGATGAAAGAATGATCGAACATCTAGAAGAAAGCACAAATATAGTAAGAAGCAGTAAACAATTGATAGGCACAATATTATTGAATATATTTGTTGTGATTCTATTAATTACATTAGGCATGTTCTTGCAAGATAGTAAGTATTATCTAGTTGTTGTATTCTGCTTAGCTGTAGTAAGTTCATCATTATTGTTGTATCAAATTATTAAGTGTATATAAGGAGGATTCTATGAATAATATATTATTTGTGATATGTATGGCAATTACTCTTGTAGGAACTATGGAAACAACATATCAAATATGTAAGTTGATTGTATTAGATGCTTCAGCGCGAGGACTTAAACATCCTAGATTATGGGGGTTACTTGCAATAAATGGAAATAACTCAAGTGGATTATTATTCTATTTACTTAGAAGAAGAAAATATCCATTAAAGAATATAGATGAACATCAAAGAACACTGATAAACAAAAGAAAGAAATCAGCAGGTATAGGTCTTCTATTTGTTGTAATAGGTATAATTAGACTCATATTATGTTGTAGTTTATAAAATATTTAACTCCTGCAACCACCAGTTGACATATTTACAGCCTGAATTGGTAGAAGGAAATTACCATAATTGGTATATTTGGTATGTAAGGAGGAGAAGAATATGATTCTTGCTGATAAGATTATAGAAGAAAGAAAAAAGAATGGATGGTCACAGGAAGAACTTGCAAGTAAGTTAGGTGTATCTAGGCAGGCTGTTTCAAAATGGGAAAGTGCAGGATCTATACCAGACCTAAAAAGAATACTTCAGATGTCTGAACTGTTTGGTGTCACTACAGACTACTTATTGAAAGATGAAATAGAAGAAGAACCACTCAATGAATATACAGAAACTAATACAATCAAGGTAAGTATGGAAGAAGCCAATCAATATTTAGATATGAAAAGTAAAGGTTCAAGAATAGTCGCCAATGCGACAAGTCTATGCATATTAAGTCCTGTACCTCTTATAGTATTAGGTACAATGACAGAAGATCATATACTTATAGGTTTTAGTTTAGTACTACTTCTTGTATTAGTCGCAATAGCTGTCTATCTATTTGTGAATTATGGATTACGAGAATCTCATATGCAGCATTTAGAAAAAGAAATCTTTGAGACAGAATATGGTGTACCAGGAATGGTACGTGAAAGAAGAGAACAATATGAATCAACATTCACAAGGAATATTGCGATAGGAGTAGTACTTTGTATTCTTTCTGTCATTCCTACTATAATGGCAGGTGTAATGGAAGTAGAAGATTATATGAGTGGTATATCTGTAGGTCTATTACTTATTATTGTTTCTATAGGTGTCAATATTCTTATTCGTGCAGGTATGATCAAGTCTAGCTATGATACTCTATTGCAGGAAGGGGAATATACAATAGAAGAGAAACATTTGAAAAAGAAGACAGATGCTTTTTCGGGTGCTTATTGGTGTTTAATGGTTGCGATATATCTTGGATGGAGTTTCTGGACAAATAACTGGAAGTTCACATGGATTATATGGCCAGTGGCTGGAGTATTATATGCAGCAGTGCTTGGTCTGGTGAAAATGACTATAGAAGGTAGAGAGAAGTAGTTTATTCAATCTTAAAATAATTATTAGAAAAGTGATAGTTCACAAGTTTTCTTGTGAACTATTTTTCTCTCATTGTATAATGAAGATACAAAACATTTGACACTAAACTAGGGTTTAATGTTACCCTAATAAAGGTGGTGATTATATGGAAACAAAGGAAATACTAGAAAAAGTTAAAACAGGAGAACTATCTGTAGAAGAAGCCGAACAATTCTTTAAGAAATCAGCTTTTGAAGAATTAGGCTATGCGAAATTAGATACAAATAGAGAAATACGTTCAGGTTTTCAGGAAGTGATTTATTGCCAGGGAAAAGCAGATGATCACTTAGTCGGTATTGTGAGAAGACTTTATGAGGTGCAGGGAGAAGTACTTGGGACAAGAGCCTCAGTACATCAATATGAACTTTTAAGGGATGAATTTCCTGAACTAGAATATGATCCATTATCACATATTATAAAGATAGAAAAAGAAAAGGAACATAAAGGGAAGATTGTTGTATGTAGTGCTGGTACGGCAGATCTTAATGTGGCTGAAGAAGCAGCACAGACAGCTGAATTCTTTGGGAGTCATGTAGAACGTTTGTATGATGTAGGTGTGAGTGGTATTCATCGCTTATTATCTAAATTAGATATCTTGCAATCTGCAAGATGTGTTATTGCGGTGGCAGGAATGGAAGGAGCTCTTGCAAGTGTCATAGGTGGTTTAGTAGACTGTCCTGTTATTGCAGTACCTACATCAGTGGGTTATGGAGCCAGTTTTCATGGTATCAGTGCTTTACTTACAATGATTAATTCCTGTGCCAATGGTATTGCGGTAGTGAATATTGATAATGGCTATGGTGCAGGTTATATTGCAACTCAGATTAATAGAACGGGAGAATCAAAATGAATCAATTATATTTAGAATGTTATTCTGGAATAAGTGGAGATATGTTTGTCGCAAGCTTACTTGATCTAGGAGCTTCAAAAGAAGTATTAGAAGAAGTTCTTTCATCATTACCTTTGACTGGTTTTAAAACTGAAATCACAAGAGTCAATAAATCAGGACTTGATGTCTGTGATTTTAATGTTATTTTGGATCATGATAATCATGATCACGATATGAACTACTTATATGGTGAACATACACATCATGAACACCATCATCATGAACATCGTCACTTGCATGATATTTTACATATCATTGATCATGCACAAATGACAGATCATGCTAAAGAATTGGCTAAAAAGATCTTCACTATTTTAGGTGAAGCAGAAGCCAAAGCCCATGGTACTTCTATTGATGAAGTACATTTTCATGAAGTAGGTGCTGTGGATTCTATTGTAGATATTATTTCTGCAGCGGTATGTTTTGATGATTTAGGTATTGATGAAGTCTATATCCCAGTTATTTATGAAGGAACAGGTACTGTACATTGTGCTCATGGAACACTTCCTATTCCAGTTCCTGCAGTGAATAATATTGTATCGAGTCATCATTTACCTATTCATATTGATGCTATCAAAGGAGAATTAGTGACTCCTACAGGCGCTGCCATTGCTGCGTCTATTGTGACATCTCATACACTTCCTTCTACCTTCACAATTAAAAAGACAGGTATAGGGGCAGGTAAGCGTGCTTATGAAAGACCAAGCTTACTTCGTGCAATGTTGATTGAAACAGATCCCAGGCACCAATAAGGTATGTAAGCTAGAAACAAATATTGATGATAGTACAGGAGAAGTATTAGGTCATGTGATGGAGTTGTTAATGTCTCATGGTGCTAAAGACGTCCATTATATTCCTGTAATGATGAAAAAGAACAGACCTGCTTACTTACTCAATGTATTATGTGATGAAGAAAAAAGAAAAGAATTAGAAACAATCATTTTTAAAGAAACAAGTACTATCGGTATTAGACGTACTTACATGGAACGCACAGTTCTTCAAAGAACTTTTGAAACAATTTCTACTCCTCTTGGTGATGCTGTATTTAAGGTGGTAGATATAGATGGAGAGAAAAGAGCGTATCCTGAATATGAAAGTGCGAAGTTATTAAGTGAAAAACATAATTTATCTATTATAGATGTTTATCAATTGCTGGAAAGGAGTTATTATGAATTTAGTCGCCATCATTGATCAGTATCTACATGAAGATGTCATGATTGCTTTTTCTGGTGGCGTAGACAGTACACTCTTATTAAAAATGGCAGTTGAAGCATCAAAGAGATATCATACGCATGTCTATGCTGTTACTATTCAAACTGCGCTTCATTCTGTGATGGAAGCAGATGAAGCCAAGCAAATAGCTGAAGAATTAGGGGCTATTCATAAAGTGATTCATGTAGATGAATTAGAAGGTGCAGGAATAGAGAATAATCCTGTAGATCGTTGTTATTTATGTAAGAAGTATATGTTTACTAAAGTGAAGGAACTCGCACACAGTTTAGGTATTTCTACTATTCTTGAAGGTACAAACGCCGATGATTTAAAACAATATCGTCCTGGTATCAAAGCAATTCAGGAATTAGGATTACATAGTCCACTTTTAGAGGCTAATATGACTAAAAAAGAAATCAGAGAATTGGCTGGTACTTATGATTTAAAAGTAGCTAATAAGCCTTCTTCACCATGTCTTGCGACAAGATTTCCTTATCATACATTACTTAATTATGAGGAAATGCGTAAAGTAGAAAAGATTGAAGATTATCTTCATACATATGGTTTCTACAATGTACGTGCAAGAATACATAATGACTTAGTACGTTTAGAAATTGATCAGGATGCTTTTATGAAATGTATGGACTACCGTCAAGAGATTGTCTTATTTATTAAGGAATTAGGATATGACTATGTAACACTTGATCTAGAAGGATTTAGAAGCGGTAGTCAAGATATTAAACTGGAGGAAAAATAATATGCATATGGCTGACGCCTTAGTCTCACCTGCTGTTGCGACAACGATGTATCTGGCATCAGGTGCAATGACTATTTATTCAATTAAAAAACTAGAAGAAGAAAATGATCCACAGAAACTCCCAATGATGGGTGTTATGGGTTCCTTTGTCTTTGCAGCCCAGATGATCAATTTCACTATTCCAGGAACAGGTTCTTCAGGACACTTAACAGGAGGACTCATGTTAACAGCACTACTTGGCCCTTATGCAGGTTTCTTAACGATGGTAGGTATACTGGCAATACAATGTCTGCTTTTTGCGGATGGTGGGTTACTTGCCCTAGGATGTAATATATGGAATATGGCATTTTATGGATGCTTTATCTCTTCGATGTTGATATTTAAGCCAATAATCAGTAAAAAATTATCTAAGAAGAACTTAATGATTGCCTCTATCTTAGGTTCTATCATCTCTTTACAATTAGGTGCCTTCTCAGTAGTTGTAGAAACAGAATTATCAGGTATTACAGCACTCCCATGGAACTTATTCATTGGTGTGATGCAGCCTATTCATCTTGCGATAGGGGCAGTAGAAGGTATTATTACAGGCTTAGTTCTATCATTTATTTATGAAGCACGTCCAGAACTCATCTGGCAGGGGCATACAACTAAACTGGCAAAAACATCTAAAAAGAAGCTTCTTGCACTCTTTGGTGGTCTCTCTGTCGCAGTGGCTGGTATCTTATCCATATTCGCAAGTGCCTTTCCTGATGGATTAGAATGGTCTATTTTACAGTTAACTGGTTCTACAGAACTACAACACAAAGGGGCTATTTATTCTATGTCTTCTCGTGTTCAGGAACTCACTTCATTATTACCTGACTATAATATTGCAGGACATGAATCAATCTTAGGTGGGATGTTTGCAGGAATCGTTGGAGTCTTAGTTGTCATAGGACTCTATATGCTCATTCATCGTTATCATGAAAAACATACAGAAAGCCATTAAGAGAGTGCATCAAATTGATGCACTTTCTAAGCGTACAACCATTCTTTCTGCCATTCATCCCACTTATAAGATTCTGATTGTATTACTATATTTGATAATCACTGCTTCTTATTCTATTCATGATTTATATATCTTAGTGATGTTTTTACCTTTACTCTTATTTTCAATGCTTGGAGAAATCAATTTATTCAAATGTCTAGGAGAACTCAAACCATTAGTGGCTTTACTACTCTTTATGGGAACACCTTTCTTATTCTTTAAGGGATATGGAATCACTTGTTTTATTGTGCTTGCATTAAAAGGAATATTTGCTTTACTATTCTCTTACATATTGATGACCACAACATCTATGGAGGAACTCTGTATGGGGTTGTCTCAACTCAAGATACCTCAATCTCTTATTGTCGTCATCATGTTAATCCAAAGATATCTCATTCTTTTCTTTAAAGAAACAGACAAAACTTTGCTTGCCTATAGTTTACGTGCACCAGGGCAGAAAGGTATTTCTATAAAGACATGGGGTACATTAGTCGGTTCAATGATGCTTCGTTCCATTGATCGTGCTATGAATGTCTATCAATCTATGATGTTAAGAGGTTTTAAAGGTGTAATGCCATCACAATCACAAAACTATGATAAGAAGCTAAGCAATCTCACATTTGGAATTATGTGTGTGTTACTAATAATCTTGAAAGGAGTGACATTATGATTAGACTGAATCATTTCTCTTTCTCTTATATAGAGAATCGTATTATATTAGATGATTTGACTTTTCATATTCAAAAAGGTGAAAAAGTAGGACTCATTGGCTGCAATGGAGCAGGAAAATCTACACTTCTTAAAACAATCATCGGCATAGAACATGGTCAGGGAGAACTGAAAGTTACAGATTTAACTATGAACAATCAAAATCTTGCATCCATTCGTTCCCATATAGGTTATGTCTTCCAGGATTCAGATAATCAGCTCTTTATGTCTTCTGTATATGAGGATGTAGCCTTTGGCCCAATGAATGAAGGATTACAGGGAGATGAATTAGAAGAACGTATCAACAAAGCATTAGATCTTGTACATATGCAGGAAAAGAAGCATGAGAAGATTTATCGCTTATCTGGTGGGGAGAAAAAAAGAGCTGCCATTGCGACAGTCCTTTCTATGCGTCCAGATATTCTATTATTTGATGAACCTTCTGTTTCATTAGATCCTAAACATCGCCGTGGACTAATTAACGTATTAAACGAACTCCCTTATACAACGTTGATAGCGTCCCATGATTTAGATTTTATTTATGATACATGTGATCGTGTTTTATTACTATCTAATGGAAAACTTGTTGCAGATGGACCAACTCAAGACATCTTAACAAATAAAAAGCTTCTTGAAGAAAATGGTTTAGAGCTTCCTCTTTCATTTAGTAGATAAAAGAGTATATAATAAAACTTTGTGAGGTGAAAAAGATGCGTTATGCACAAATAAGAGAAGTAGATATTGCGAATGGACCAGGTATTAGAGTATCTCTTTATACTCAAGGATGTCATCGTCATTGTCCATTCTGTTTTAATCAGGAAACATGGGATTTTAATGGAGGAAAGGCTTTTACATCTGAATTAGAAGATGTACTAATTAAACTTATTAACAAACCCCATATTGCAGGATTCACACTTTTAGGTGGAGAACCTTTTGAAGAAGAAAATAGAGACGATATTTTAGAATTACTCAAACATATCAAAAAAGAATGTCCTACTAAATCTATCTGGGTCTATTCTTCATTCCTTTATGAAGAAATTATGGAATGGAAACAGCCATTACTTGATTATGTTGATGTATTAGTAGATGGACCATTTGTGAATGAATTAAAAGATGCAAATCTCAAATTCAGAGGTTCTTCTAATCAAAGAATTATTGATATTAAGAAAACAAAAGAAAATAAAGAAATCACTTTGGTTGAGTTCAAAGAGATATAATAAAAAATTATCGAATTAATAAAGAAATTCCTATACAAAAGAAAACGTTTTAGCGTATAATAGTATTTATAAAGATTATAAATGGAGGGGATTTTTATGAAAAGTCTCAAGATTATAGTGGCAGCAGCTTTGGTTGCTTCTATGTTAGTGGGATGTGGTTCTACTTCCGATGATAAAGCGATTTATAACTTTTCAAGTGAAGCAGATGTAACATCTCTAGATTCAAGTGTATCTGATGATGGTGTTTCATTTAATGCGATTCATGCATTTAGTGAAGGACTCATGGATATTACTGCAAAGGGTGGTACAAAGCTTGTACCAGCTGCTGCATCATCTTATAAGCTATCAGATGATGGATTAACTTATACATTTACTATTAGAAAGAATGCGAAATGGTCTAATGGTGATGATTTAACTGCTGATGATTTTGTTTATTCATGGAGAAAACTAATTGCGAATGCAGGCAGCTATGCTTATATCTTTGGTAAAGAAGGGGCATGTATTAAGAATGCAGATGAACTCGCTGAACTTGGTACAACTGCTGGTGATAAGATTAAGGAACTAGGTGTTGAAGCAAAGGATAAGAAGACATTACAGGTTACTTTATCTCAGCCATGTCCTTATTTCCTAGAAATCATGACATTCCCATGCTTCTATCCACAGAATCAGAAATTTGTTGAAAAGTGTGGGTCTAAATATGCCACTGATGCAAAGTATTTACTTGCGAATGGTCCATTCAAGGTAACTAAGTGGACTAAATCTAATAAGATTACTTTTGAAAAGAATGATAAATACTATGATGCAGATAAGGTTGAACTAGATGGTTTAAATATGTATCTTGTTCAAGATCCTAAGACTGCAGCTGCAGCATTTGATAATGGTAAAGTTGATTTTGCGACTATTAACTCAGCTTTAGTTGATAAGTATGAAGGTAAAGATAGTCTTGTAAAGTTCAAACAGGGTTATATGTATTATTTATATTTGAACTTCAACAACAAGGCTCTTGCGAATACAAATATTCGTAAAGCATTATCTCTAGCTATTGATCGTAAAGACTTATGTAATAAAGTCTTAAAGGATGGTTCTAGAGAAGCAGATGGTTTTGTAAGTGCTGATTTCACTTATGGACCAGATGGTAAAGAATATCGTTCAGAAGGTAAAGATTATACTGAATATAATCTAAAAGAAGCACAGGCTGCTTTTGATCAAGGCTTAAAAGAACTTGGTGTTTCTTCATTAAAATTAAGATTACTTTATGGTACAGATGAAACACCTGCAGATACTGAAGCAGAATATTTACAGGCATGTTTCAAAAAACTTAAAGGTTTAGATATCGAAATGGTTGCAACTGTTAAGAAAGACCGTGTAGAACGTCAGAAATCAGGCGATTTTGATATCTCATGTGCAAGATGGGGACCAGACTTCCCAGATCCAATCACTTATTTGAACCTTGTCTCTACAGGCAACTCAAATAACTATGGTAAATATAACAATGCGAAATATGACCAGTTAATTGCAGCATCTACTACTGAAAGAGATGCTAAGAAGAGATGGCAGATGCTTTATCAGGCAGAAGATATCTGTATGAGTGAATATGCTGTATTACCAGTATTCCAGAAGGGTGCTGCATCATTACAGAACAAGAAATATTCAGGTATTGTATATGAAGCTGCATTAGGTTCAGCATTCACATTTAAGTTTATTCATAAGACTAAATAAGATACAAATCCCGGGGCAATCTCGGGATTTTAAATTTCTTTAAAAAAAGTCAAATTTTCTCTTTACAAACCATTAACACTTGTATATAATCTTACTTGTCTCTTACGAGAGATATGGCGGTTGTGGTGAAGCGGTTAACACACCGGATTGTGGCTCCGGCATTTCGTGGGTTCGATCCCCATCAGCCGCCCCATTTGAAAATAACTCTGGTTTACCAGAGTTTTTATTTTATATAAATAAAGGAACTGTATTTTCATATAGTTCCTTTTATATTTATGATAAACTAAATGTGTGAGCAGTCTTATCTTTTGATTTTAGTGAAAATGTTGTAACGGTATATTCTTTTGAACAAATGATTAACAAGAAGAAATCGAGGTTATTCTATGAAAAAGAAGAGAATTCTATTAATAACACTTATTTTTGCATTATTGATCTGTTTTTTCTTTTTCTTGCCTAAAGAAGTTAAACAGCCAGTAAAGAAAAAAATAAAATCTATAAGTTATGAACATCCAAAATATAAAGAACGTTATACTTCATATAAAAGTAAACACCCTCATCTAACGAAAGAAGAGATTGTTACACTTGTAAATATGAATCGTGATTATGATTTCTATGATCATATTATAAAACAAGAACATCCTAATGATTTAAATACAATTGTGAATAAATATTATCAGTTAGATGAAAACTATGCGCCAGATGATCTTGTAGAAATCAATAATAAAGCTAAAAAGTATGGTTTTCTTTATAGTAAACATACTGCTCGAAAAGTTTTATATGATGATTTTATTGCTTTACAAGAGGCTTGTTATCAAAAGGGCTTTGAGTTATACGTAACTTCTGGCTATCGTTCTACACTTTGGCAAAAAGAAATCTATAATCATATGGTAGAAACCTACGATGTTGCAAAGGCCGATGAAACATGTTCACGTCCTGGTCATAGTGAGCATACAACAGGTCTAGGACTTGATGTTGCTTTAGATCAATACAAATATGAGGATGTTGTTAATCATCCTTGCTATAACTGGTTTTTAAGTCAATTAAGTCAATATGGTTTCATTCTACGTTACCCAAAGGATAAAGAAGATTTGACAGGGTATCATTATGAATCATGGCATATTCGCTATGTTGGTAAGGATTTAGCTAAAAAGGTAGAAGAGAGTCAATTAACATTTGATGAATATTATGCTAGACATTACTAAATAGAAGATCATAAAAAACTATCTTTTTTAGACTGTTAGTAAACAAAATTGAATGTATAGTTAATGTCGTAAGTGTCCACACTTCAATTAAGAGAATTTGTGGTCTTGCGACTTTTTTATTTCTTATTAATAAGTGCCTATGTAATAATAGAAATGACTCATCAATTTGATAAGAAAGACCTGTGAAAAGCTCAACAGGTCTTATAGATGGTTTTAAATATCCGAATTTTTCAACAATCTGAAAGGAATTGTATTTTCAGATTGTTTTTTTATATAATGATGAAGGGAGGGATTTATATGGATATAGATTCTTTAAAAGCATCAAAGAAAACAAACCAGCTCTTTTTGGTTTGTGTCGATCATTATAATACAAGTCATGCAACATTTTATTATTATAAGAAAGAAGAAGAGTGGCAGCTTGTCTTAGAAACACCAGCACTTATTGGACAAAGAGGCATGGGTGAAGGAAAAGAAGGGGCAAGACAAACACCTATAGGTGAATATACTTTTGGAAAACTCATGGGTATTGCGCCAAATCCTGGTACAAAGATGGATTATCATCAGATTACTGAAGATGATTATTGGTGTGGTGAACAATATTATAATGAGTTTGTGGATGAAAAGACTAGGGACCATTCTCATTGTACAAAAGAGAATGACGAACACTTGATAGATTATACTAAACCTTATGAATACACAGCCTTCTTTAACTATAATAAGGAATGTATTAAAGGAAAGGGGAGTGCTTATTTCTTTCATTGTTTTGGTACTCATGACTATACAATGGGATGCGTTGCCTTACATCATGATATTGTGAAATATCTCTTTACTATGATTGATGAAAAGACGATTATGATCATCGATTCTTATGATAATTTGTATAAATATTAGTTAGTGTCACAGTGATAATTTTGTGTTATACTTTCATTAAGTTCAGAGTATGAACAAGAAAGGTGTAAAAGAAAATGTTGAAATTCTTGAAAATGGAAGGTATCGGGAATGATTATGTTTACTTTGACGGAATCAATCAGAATGTTCCAACAGATGAAACATTTATCAAGAAGGTATCTAATCGTCATATAGGTATTGGCAGTGATGGTGTCATTATCATCTTACCAAGTGAAACATGTGATTTCAGAATGCGTATGTTCAACCTTGATGGAAGTGAAGGAAAGATGTGTGGAAATGGGATCCGCTGCTTTTCTAAATTTGTATACGATCAAGGCTTAACTGATAAGACAACATTGAAGATTGAAACACTTGCAGGAATAAGAACTTGTGAATTGAATGTAGAAGATGGAAAGGTAACAAGTGTCTGTGTAGATATGGGTGAACCAATTACTCTATGTTCTGATATTCCGGTGAATTATTCTAAGGTAGAGATGGTGAATGCACCTATTGAAATAGATGGCAATACATATTATTGTACAGCTGTTTCTATGGGTAATCCGCATGTCATCCAGTATGTAGATACACTTGATTTTGATATCGAAGCAATTGGTCCTAAGTTTGAGCATGCTTCTTTATTCCCTGAATCAGTCAATACAGAATTTGTAAAGGTTGTTGATAGAGAACATCTAAAGATGCGTGTATGGGAAAGAGGCAGTGGTGAAACAATGGCTTGTGGTACAGGCGCATGTGCTGTGATGTATGCAAGTTATCTCAACAACAAGTGTGATGAGAAAGTGGATGTAGAATTATTAGGAGGTCATCTTCAGATTGAACTCCGTGATAAGAAGATATTTATGACAGGTCCTGCAAGGACTACTTTTGAAGGTACATTAAAGGAGGAAGAGTATGCTTAAAACTGCAGAAGAAATTATCCAGTATATTGGAAATGCGAAAAAACAGACACCAGTCAAGGTATATATCAATGGTCATGATTTACCTAAGGCTGAAGGATTCAAGATGTTTGGTACAGAAGATTCTAAAATCTGTATTGGGGACCTTGACGCAATCCGTACTTATTTAGAAGAAAACAAAGATAAGATCACTGATACTTATATGGAACAGGATCGTCGTAATAGTGCGATTCCTATGATTGATATGACAAATATCAACGCTCGTATTGAACCAGGCTGCTTTATCCGTGAACATGTCACTATTGGAGATAATGCAGTTATCATGATGGGTGCAGTTATCAATATTGGTGCTAAGATTGGTGAAGGTTCTATGATTGATATGGGTGCAGTACTAGGAGGACGTGCTGAAGTTGGTAAACATTGTCACGTTGGTGCAGGTGCAGTGCTTGCAGGTGTTATTGAACCCCCTTCAGCAAACCCAGTTGTCTTAGAAGATGACGTATTAATTGGTGCCAATGCGGTTGTTATTGAAGGTGTAAGAATTGGTAAGGGTGCTGTCGTAGGTGCAGGTTCTATCGTTACTAAGGATGTACCAGCAGGTGCAGTAGTAGTTGGTAACCCAGCTCGTATTGTGAAAGAAGAAAAAGACGACCAGACAAAAGATAAGACTCAGTTAATGGATGATTTAAGAAAGATTTAATCATGGATGATTTAAAGAGATGGCGCAGGGATCTACATCAGATTCCTGAGCTAGGATTAGAAGAGACACAAACAACAGCTTACCTAAAAGCAGAACTGGAAAAGATGGGGTATCAGCCACAGCCATTATTAGAAACAGGACTTTATGTCTTTATTGATCATGGCTATGGTAAATCAGTGGCTTTTAGAACAGATATTGATGGCTTACCTGTCAATGAAGAAACAGGTGTAGATTTTGCCTCTACTCATAAAGGAATCATGCATGCTTGTGGACATGATGGCCATATGACTGCACTTCTAGGCTTTGCGAAGGCTTTAAAAGAGAATAAAGAACCTATTCTTTATGATATTCTTTTAATCTTCCAGCCTGCTGAAGAATCTCCTGGTGGGGCACGCATTGTCTGTGAAAAAGGTTTATTAAAACAGTTTAATGTAGAATCTATTTTTGGTATTCACCTGATGCCTTTATTAGATGAAGGTGTGATTGCTTCTAAACCGGGTGGTTTAATGGCTGAATGTGGTGAATTAGATGTAAAAGTAATAGGAAGAGGGGCTCATGCAGGTTTACCTCATGAAGGTGTAGATTCTTTACTTATTGCTTGTTCTTTAATTAATGAATACCAGCATATTTTGACAAGAATGAAGACACCATTCCATCCAGCTATTATGAATATTGGAGAAATTCATGGTGGTACAGCACGTAATAGTGTGGCCAAGGAAACAGAATTCCATGGCACAGTACGTTGTTATAGTGATGAAATGTTTGCCCATCTCACAGATTCTATAGGACGTATTAATAAAGGTTTTGAAGAAGCCTATGGATGTCAAATTGAATGGAGCTGTCCACCATTCTATCCAGCTGTCATCAATGATAAAAAGCTATTTAACTATGTCTCATCAATTACTTCATTAAAAGAATTAGATGAACCACTCATGCTTGCTGAGGATTTCTCTTTCTATCAGAAAGAGGTAAAAGGTCTATTTATCTTTGTCGGTACTAAAACAAAGGAATTCCAGAGTGGACTTCATACAGGTACATTTAATTTTAATGAATCTGTATTACAGTCTGTTGTGGATATGTATATGAAAATCATTTTGAATTATCAGGAGGAGAACTAATGGGGTATTATGAAGAAGGAGAACAGTATTTTCTTCATGCTTATGGCAGATACGATACTGTTTTAGATCATGGAGAGGGAGTATATCTCTATGATACAGAAGGTAATAAATACTTAGATTTCTATAGTGGTATTGGTGTCAATTCACTTGGTTATGGTTATCCTGCTTATGTAGAAGCAGTAGAAAAACAGTTGAAGACATTAACTCATGTGTCTAACTATTTCTATACTGTTCCTGCCATTGAAGCAGCTAAGAAAGTAGTGGAGGCAACTCGTCTTTCAAAGGTATTCTTCTGTAACTCAGGTGCAGAAGCAACTGAAGGGGCATTAAAGCTTGCACGTAAATACTACTTCTTAAAACACCATAAGGCTGATAGTGAAGTCATCGCATTCCATCAGTCATTCCATGGACGTACTACAGGTTCTGTTAAGTTAACTGGTAATGCCCATTATCAGCAGGCTTTTGGTCCATTAATGGAAGGTGTAAAATATGCCACTTTAAATGATTTGGAAAGCGTTAAAGCCTTACTTACTGATCGTACAGGCGCTATTATTGTAGAACCAGTACAGGGTGAAGGTGGTGTCAATCCTTGCACAAAAGAATTCTTACAGGGATTAAGACAAATCTGTGATGAAAAAGATATCTGTCTTATTCTTGATGAAGTACAGTGTGGTATGGGAAGAACAGGAACAATCATGACTTATTTCCAGTATGATATCTTACCTGATATTGTATGTCTTGCGAAAGGTATTGGCTGTGGTGTACCAGTAGGTGCATTTGTAGCTAATGCAAAGTTTGCGAAGGCAATGGAACCAGGAGACCATGGAAGTACTTATGGAGGTAATCCATTAGTGACTGCTGCAGTCTCTACTGTATTTGATATCTTAAAGAAGGATTCAATTGTAGAAAACTGTAAAGAAGTATCTGAATATCTTTTAGAAGAATTAGATAAAGTAGTCAAAGACTATGATTGTGTTGTAGGCCATAGAGGTTTAGGATTAATGCAGGGAATTGTATTAAATGTCCCAGCTAAGAAATATGTTCAGGCATTACTTGATGAAGGTGTTATTGTAGTAACTGCTGGTGAAAAGGTAATTCGTTTATTACCACCTCTAGTAATCACAAAAGAACATGTTGATGAATTTATTACTAAACTTAGAAAAGTTTTAGGATAAAATATTAAGAAATCTCTCACTTATGAAGGAATAAATAAGTGGGAGGTTTTTTTATATGCGTAAATATCCTATATATCTTCAGGATGATGAAGTATCCTGTGGCGTTTATTGTATCAAGATGATTTTAAAATATTATGATATTGAAGAAGACACACTCAATATTAAAAGAAAAGCACGTATAGATCATACTGGAACGACTATTAAAGGTTTAGTAGAAACATTGAAATCCTATGCGATAGAAGCAAAAGCCTACCATGCTTCTTTAAAAGACATAGAAGAACATATCACCTTACCTTGTATCTTACATACAATAGAAGATGGTATAGGTCATTTTGTAGTACTCTATGAAATCAAGGGAGATACGTATATTATTGGTGATCCAGCCCATGGTATTGTGGTCTATGATCAAGAAGAACTAACATCAATTTATACAGAGAATGTTGTATCTATTACACATATTGGGCGCTATTTTGAATATGAGAATAAGACATTTAAACAGTTCTTAAAGGAAATCAAGAAACTCTATCATAAAGATATTAGAAAACTAGGAAGCTATACATTCTTTATCACATTATTCTCTTATGTGTTATCACTTATCTATGCATCACTTATTGACTATATGAAGGTTAAAACACCTATTGTGGTATTAATGATTGTATCAGGTGCATATTTCATTATCGGCTTAATAAAGATTGGAATAGAAAAGACAAAAGAGAAGAAAAGTATCCTTCTCACACGTGCTTTTGATAAAGAGTTTGTCTATACAAGTATTAGTCAAGTAATGGATCATAAAGGAGATACAGGAACACTCCATCCACAAATCATGGACTTATATCAGTTAAGTGAGTTTTGTATTGCCTATTTTAGTATCTTCTATGTAGATCTTGTTTCTATTGTATTAGAACTACTTGGTTTATTGCTGATTTCTACGCAATTATCATTAGTACTTATTATTGTGTTAGTTATTCTAGGTATCTTTGTTTATTTTAAGAGTAAACATTTTATAGAACTCTATAAAGACTATATCGCAGCACATATTGAATCAGAACATGCACTCATTGATTATTTAGATCAAAGAGAAATAGGAAAGAGATATTATGGAAAACATCAATGGCTTAAAAGATATGAACATTATTATGAGAATGAAGCTAATCATAAACAGGATCAGGAAGAATTCTCACTAACACTCTCTACTGGTATGCATATGATTCAAATACTTGGAGAAGCACTTATATTATTTGTAGGATTGTTCCTCTATCATAATAAGAGTATCACCATGGGTGAATTGATTCTATTCTATATGGTTTACAATATGATTCTTATTCCCCTTATTCATCTCTGTACTACTTTAGTAGAATATTCTCAAAGTACAGTACTTTATGAGAAATATAAGGAACTCACAACACCAGTCGTACAAGGCAAGCTATTGGTAGAGGAACCAATTCATACTATTTATATGAATAATGTAAGTTATGCTTATGGCTTCCATGAACCTGTCTTAAATCACCTTGATTTAGAAATCAATCATTCTTTCTTTATATTTGGAGATAATGGTTCAGGTAAATCTACATTAGCTTATTTGCTAGAAGGCAATGATCCACATTATCGTGGTGAAATACTCATGAATAATAAGCCTTTAAAAGACATCAATCAGGATTCTTTAAAGAAACATATCATTCTTGTAGAAGAACATGAATCATTTATACCTGGTTCTATCAAAGAAGTATTGAATTGTGAGGATGAAGAACGTATACTTCATGTATTACTTTCCTTAACAGGAGAAAGATTGATTGAACTAGGAGATTCACCTATCACATCTCAGGGACTTCCATTATCATTAGGAGAACAACAGATTCTTTCACTTGCCCGTGCATTGTTATGTGATGGAGATATTTATATTCTTGATGAAGCCCTCAGTCATCTCTCTTTTGAACGTAAAGAAATCATCATTCAAACTTTGTTTGAAACATATCAAGAAAAGTTATTTATGGTGATTTCACATGATAAAAAAATTATGAACATGGGATATGACTATGTTATAATGGAAAAAGGAAAAATCATCGAGAAAGGGTGATATTAATGAATATAGATTTTGTATTTGATAATGAAGTAGAGAACTTTGAAAATAATTATGAACAGGATTTTACAGCTATTATTGAACAGGCTTTAAAGACTTTAGGTATTGAAGATGATGTAGAAGTATCATGTGTTCTTGTAGATGATGAAAGAATACATGAAATTAATAGAGAATATCGTCATATTGATCGTTCCACTGATGTTATCAGCTTTGCGATGGAAGATAATGATCAATTTTATGTAGAAGGTATGCCTAGAACTTTAGGAGATATTTTTATTTCTGTAGATCATGCTAAGAAACAGGCAGAAGAATATGGTCATTCCTTAAGAAGAGAAATGTGTTTCTTATTTACACATGGTATTCTACATTTATTAGGTTATGATCATATGACAGATGAACAGGAAAAAGAAATGTTTGGCTTACAGGATAAAATCCTAGGTGCTTTAAGCATTGAAAGAGAGGGAGCCTAATGGATTATCAATATCTTGTAGATGAAGCATTTAAGGCAAGAGAAAATGCATATACCCCTTATTCACATTTTAAAGTAGGCGCATGCTGTGAACTCAATGATGGCAAGATGATTTATGGTGCCAATATTGAGAATGCAGCTTATGGCTCTACAATGTGTGCTGAGCGTAATGCAGTATTTCAGGCTTATTGCCAAGGCTACCGTAAAGAGGATATTAAAGCACTTGCGATTGTTGGGGATGGACCGACATTGATTTCACCCTGCGGTTCATGTCGACAGGTATTAAGTGAACTCTTGAAATCTGATACACCTATTATATTAGGGGCAAGAGATCACTATGAAGTGACTAATATCTATGAATTATTACCTAGAAGTTTTAGTGAGGAGGATTTATGAGTTATAAATCAGGTTTCGTAAGTATTGTAGGACGTCCTAATGTAGGAAAATCTACTTTATTAAATCATATTTTAAAGACAAAATTAGTGATTACATCACCTACTGCCCAGACGACAAGAAATACAGTTCAAGGTGTATATACAGATGATGAAGCACAGATTGTATTTGTAGATACACCAGGTATTCATAAGCCACAGGATGGCTTAGGATCATTTATGAATACAACAGCTTTAAATAGTATTGTAGGAACTGATGTGATTTTATTTATTGAACCTGCCAATGAACGTATTGGTAAGGGAGACCGCTTTATTGTAGAAAGGTTAAAGAAAGCAGAATGTCCTGTCTATCTTGTATTAAATAAAGCAGATCTTCTTTCTAAAGATGAATTAATGGATAAACTGATTGAATGGAATCAGATGATGGACTTTAAGGAAATCATCCCAATTAGTGCACTTAATGGGGATAATGTGGATGAATTAATTAAGACTGTCAAACAGGATTTACCAGAAGGACCAGCTATTTATCCAGAAGATACAATTACAGATCATCCAGAACAGTTCATTATGGCTGAATTTATTCGTGAGAAGATTCTTTATTTCACTCATGATGAAATTCCTCATGATGTGGCGATAGAAATTGAACAGTGGATTGAAGATGAAAATGGAATAGATATTATGGCTGTGATTATTGTGAATAGAAAGAGTCAGAAGGGTATTATTATTGGTAAGCAGGGTACGATGATCAAGAAGATCAAAGACCAGGCTAGACGTGATATGAAACGTTTTGCGGGTGTTCCTGTTAAACTTTCACTCTTTGTAAGAGTAGAAAAAGATTGGCGTAATAAAGCACAGTACTTAAAGGAATTTGGTTATAACCAGGATGACTACTCATAATATTGAGAAAACAGAAGGGGTTGTACTTAAAATAACACCTTCAAAAGAATCTGATGCAATACTTTCTATTTATACACATGACTATGGTAGAATATCAGTCTATGGAAAAGGAATTAGAAAAATCAATTCTAAAAATGCGCGTGGTGTCACACCTTCCTCGTTAAGCTTATTTGAGCTAAATGTACGTAAAGGATTATCATCTCTTATACGTGCTTCAGGAATTAAGTATTATACACATATCCAGGATCATATAGAAACAGATATACTAGCACAATGCTTATTAGAATACTATTATCGCTATGTTCCTGAAAATAAACCTGATCTAGAGACTTATACATTCTTAGTAGATGCTTTAAAAGCTATAGATGCAGGATATTCATATAAATTGATTTATGCATTGATTCTTGTCTTTATTATGAAAGATAACGGAATAGAGTTAGAAGTAGACGGATGTGTTCATTGTGGACATACATCAGTCACTTCTTTTTCACTTGTAGATGGTGGTTTTGTATGCCATAAGCATCAAACACCACAGGATGTAGAATTATCTATAGATGCACTTAAGGCAATACGTCATATATATAAGACACCCATTGCCCATATAGATGCATTATCTATAGATGAAGCAGTACTTAAAGAGATATTATTCATATTTGAACATTATATTGATGAATATTGTGGAATATATCTCAATGCGTTACGTTTTGTGAAGGAATGGATATGAGGGGAGGAATGATGTATGAAGCATGAAGAAACTTATACATCAACACTACATACACATGTTCACTTTTTCATTTATGAACCACAGGTGATCATTAGAGTCAAGGCTGTCTTATTTGTACAGCATGATCTTAATGAAAATGCATCAAGCTATGATCATTTTGCGAATTTCATGTGTGATAAAGGATATGTTGTTGTAGTGAGTGATATGGTCGGACATGGTCATTCACTTATTGATTTTGAACAAGGTTATTTTGGAAAAACAGATGTTCTTGATCATTTGATGAAGGATATGCATCATCTGCAGAAAGTGATGATGGCACGTTATACAGATACACCTTATTATTATATAGGTACAGGTTTTGGTGCACAGATGATTCGTGAATATGCAGCACGCTTTGGAGATTATTTCCAGGGAATGTTGTTGATGGGAGCAGTGTCCGGTGTCAGAGCCTACCGCTATAAGAATCTTTGTCTTAACTTCTTTAAACTTATGAAGGGTGAAAGATATCATCTTAATAAACTGGCATTAAGAAATCGATTAAAGTTGTCACATCGTTTCAATGAAGATCATCCGTTCTCTTATCTCGCAGATAATGAACAACTAGTGAATAGATTTTCTAATGATACATTGACAAACTTCTCTTATACAGTCAAAGGCTATAGTGATATCTATAAAATTTCTAGACATGCCAACAGTGAAGAGACATATCAGAAAACACCAACATACTTATCTACATGGATTGCATCCGGTGCACTTGATCCTCTTACTCGTTTAGGTAAAGATGCGCAGCTCATCTATCATAACTATAAAACACTAGGTATGGCCGATATCACATTAAAAATCTATGACAACAAACGTCATGCATTACTATTTGGTAAGGATCGTATCAATGTTTATACAGATATTCTTACCTGGCTAAACGCACGTACTTACATCTAACCTTTCTTTAAGAAAGGTTCTTTTTTATACCCTTATAATTGGTTGACAAATATACACTATAAGGGTATAAATAGTGGGACTATAAAGTTCATGGCTTAGGTTATTCCTAAGTCATTTCTTATCTCAAGGAGGAAAATATGGCTACAAAAGATATGGAAAAGCTAATTGCACATGCAAAAGGTGAAGGTTTTGTCTATCAAGGTTCAGAAATCTATGATGGACTCGCAAATACATGGGATTACGGACCAATGGGTGTTCAGTTAAAGAACAACATTAAAAATTTATGGTGGAAGAGATTCGTTCAGGAATGTCCTTACAACGTAGGTATTGATTCTGCAATCTTTATGAATCCAAGAGTTTGGCAGGCAAGTGGACATGTAGGTAACTTCAATGACCCACTTATTGACTGTAAACAGTGTAAATCAAGACATAGAGCGGATAAATTAATTGAAGCTTATGATCCTGAATTACATCCAGATGGATGGACTCCAGAAGAAATGATGACTTTTATTAGAGAACATAACATCGCATGTCCTGAATGTGGTGGACATGATTTCACAGATATCAGACAGTTCGAATTGATGTTTGAAACATCTATGGGTGTTGTAAAGGATGCAAAGAGCAAAATCTATTTAAGACCAGAAACTGCTCAGGGTATCTTTGTAAACTTCAAGAATGTTCAGAGAACATCACGTAAGAAATTACCATTTGGTATTGGACAGATTGGTAAATCATTCCGTAACGAAATCACTCCAGGTAACTTCATTTTCCGTACAAGAGAATTTGAACAGATGGAACTTGAATTCTTTACAAAACCAAATGAAGACTTAGAATGGTTTGAAAAATGGCGTCATGACTGTATGCAGTTCTTATATGATTTAGGTATCAAAAAAGAAAACTTAAGATACAGAGACCATGACCAGAAAGAACTTTCTTTCTACTCTAAAGCAACAACAGATATCGAATATTTATACCCATTTGGATGGGGTGAATTATGGGGTATCGCAGATCGTACTGATTACGACTTAGGACGTCATCAGGAATATTCTAAGAAGAACTTAGAATACTTAGATCCAGATACTCATGAAAAGTATCTTCCATACGTTATTGAACCATCAGTAGGTGCAGACCGTTTATTCTTATCAGTTCTTGCAGATGCATTCGAAGAACAGGAACTTGAAAATGGTGATGTAAGAAAAGTTATGCATTTCCATCCTGCATTAGCTCCAGTAAAGGTTGCAGTATTACCACTTACTAAGAAGCAGTCTGATGAAGCAATGGAACTTTATAATGATTTAGTAAAAGACTTCTATTGTGAATATGATCAGGCAGGTCAGATTGGTAAGAGATATAGAAGACAGGATGCTATTGGTACACCATTATGTGTGACTGTAGACTTCGATACAGCTGAAGATCATAGCGTTACTGTAAGAGATCGTGACACTATGGAACAGATCAGATTACCAATTGATCAGTTAAAAGCTTATATTGCAGATAAAACACGTTTTAACTAAGAGGATGATTAGATGGCAAGATTATCACAGGAAAAGATTGATGAAATCAGACAAAGCGTAGATATCGTTGATGTGATGGGCCAGTACCTTGAACTTCATAAAAAAGGCAAGAACTATATGGCTATCTGTCCTTTCCATGATGATAATCATCCATCTTTATCTATTTCACAATCAAGACAGATTTATAAATGTTTTGTATGCGGCAACGGAGGGAATGTTTTCACATTTATTCAGGAATATTTAAAGGTTCCTTTCGTAGAAGCCGTTATGAAAGTGGCAGAGTTTGGACATGTAGATATGTCCGGCTATTCACTAGAGAAGCGTGTTGTGAAAGTAGATGAGGCGCTTGCGCCTCTTTATGATATGCACGCTTTTGCCTTGAAGCTTTATATGTATTATCTCTATACACAATCAGGTAAACAGGCACTTGATTATTTACGTCATCGTGGTTTTGATGATGAACTCATTAAGATGTTTGGAATTGGTTATGCGCCAGATAAATCCATCTTGCATGAACGTTTCCAGAAGGAAGGCTATACTGAAGTTGCTCAGGTGAAATCAGGATTAGTTTTAGAAAATGAACGTCATTATGATCGTTTCCATGATCGTGTGATGTTTCCTCTCCATGATGAATTTGGAAAGGTTGTAGGTTTTTCTGGAAGAGTCTATAAAGCACAGGATAAGAATTCTAAATATATGAACTCACCAGAGTCCGATATATTTATTAAAGGTAAAACACTTTATAATTACCATCGTGCGAAAGAAGCAGTCCGTCAGGCAGGCTTTGTATATATTAATGAAGGGTTCATGGATGTGATTGCGATGCATCGTGCTCATCATGATAACTGTATTGCCTTGATGGGGACAGCTCTTACTAAAGATCATTTAAGAATGTTGAAGCGTATGACACGTACGATTCATTTATGCTTAGATGGTGATATGGCAGGGCAGGCTGCAGCTATGAAATCAAGTGATTTACTTACATCACAGGGCTTTGAAGTCAAGATTGTATTATTACCTGATGGAAGAGATCCAGATGAGATCTTATCAACAGAAGGTATAGAGGGTCTTGATGCTGTTTTAAAGGATACTTTAAGCCCTATTGATTTCATGATGGCTTTTGAATGTTCAAAACTTGATTTACGTAATTATGAAGATCGTAAAACCTTACTTGTAAAGGCATGTGAGAAAATTGCGAAGATAGAAGATAGAATTGATCGTGGACACTATATTACGAAGCTTTCATCATTGACTGATTTCCCTAAGGAAATCATTGAGGAACAACTTTTAAATAGTTCTGCAATTATTGAACATCGTGAACAGTTTTCTCAAAATCGTATTGAAACAATTCAGGACCAGCGTCCTATTCTAGATAAATATACTTTGGCAGAAAAGAATTTATTATTCTATATGTTGAATGACCGTCAGGTCAGTGATATTTATGAAGCAAAAGCAGGCTTTATGCACAATGATACATATCGTGCACTTGCTGCTTATATTAGAGACTATTATCGTACGCATCAAACAATGGATATTGCGAACTTGATTGATAAGATTGGGAGTTCTCATTCAACCCTTGTGAATGCGTTGACAGATATTGCGGAGTGTTCACTTCCACTCCCTTATCAAAAAGAAGTGATTGATGATTATATTGCGAGAATTACAGAAAATACCAAGAATATTCGTGAACAGGAATTACAGGAACAGTTTAAGAATGTTCTTGCGCCTAGCGCAAAAGCTGAGATTCTCCAAAAGCTAATTGATTTAAAAAAGGAGTAGCTATGGCAAAAAAGGATAAAGCAGTACAGGGTATTACTCTTGAAGAACTTGAAAAAATGCTGATAAGTGCCGCTAAGGCTAAAGGCAACCGTTTAACTCAGGATGACTTAGATGCTTTCCAGTCTAGATATGATTTAGATGATGAAGCATATGAAAACCTTATTGATGCAATCAATGATAACCATATTGAAATTGAAGATGGTTTAGATGCATTAGAAATAGATGATAATGACTTCATGGCTGGAGGGGCAGATGATCTTGATGACCTTGAAGGCTTAGAAGTAGATACAGATGATGATGCAGGTGATGATGATATCGCTAATCTAGATTTCGGTAATGATCTAGATATGGACTTTGGTGATACAAATAAGATGTATAACCAGTCTGATGACGATGACGATATGAACCAGTTAGGTTCTAACGTTAAAATCAATGACCCTGTTAAGATGTACTTAAAGGAAATTGGTCGTGTAGACTTATTAACTCATGAACAGGAAATTGAACTCGCAAAACGTATTCTTGAAGGTGATGAACAGGCTAAGAAAGAACTTGCAGCTGCAAACTTAAGATTGGTTGTATCTATCGCTAAGAGATATGTAGGTCGTGGTATGTTATTCCTAGACTTAATTCAGGAAGGTAACATGGGGCTTATTAAGGCTGTAGAAAAGTTCGATTATACAAAAGGATTTAAGTTCTCTACATATGCAACATGGTGGATCAGACAGGCTATTACTCGTGCAATTGCCGATCAGGCACGTACTATCCGTATTCCAGTACATATGGTAGAAACTATCAACAAGTTAACTCGTATCCAGAGACAGCTTGTTCAGGAATTAGGTAGAGAACCAACAGCTGAAGAAATCGCAGAAAAGATGGATGGAATGACTCCTGCAAAGGTAAGAGAAATCCAAAAGATTTCTTTAGAACCAGTTTCTTTAGAAACACCTATCGGTGAAGAAGATGATTCTCATTTAGGTGACTTCATTGAAGATGAAGGTGCTATGAGCCCTGATGATTATGCATCTAACGAATTATTAAAAGATGAATTAAATGAAGTATTATTAGAACTTACAGATAGAGAAGAAAAAGTATTAAGACTTAGATTTGGTCTAGATGATGGACGTACAAGAACACTTGAAGAAGTAGGTAAAGAATTCAACGTAACTCGTGAACGTATCAGACAGATTGAAGCAAAAGCTTTAAGAAAACTAAAACATCCTTCACGCTCTAAACGTCTAAAGGACTTCTTAGATCACTAATGAAGCTACATTCAAAACGTCTAAGCAAAGTTGCTTGGATGATTGAAGAACATAAACAAGGAACTATCCTGGCAGATATCGGCACTGATCATGCCTATCTGCCTTGTTTTTTACTTGATGAAAACATCATCACATCAGCTTATGCATGTGATGTAGCGGAAGGACCTCTCTCTAGTTCTAAAGAAACAATTCAGTCTTTACATCTTGAAGATCAAGTCATCCCATTACTTGGTAATGGATTAGATCCTATCATCGATAAGAAAGTGGATATGATCTCTATTTGTGGTATGGGTGGCTTATTGATGAGTGAAATATTAGATGCTCATCTTGACTATGTAGAAGATAAAATACTCTTCCTACAGGCTAATACAGCCATTGATTTATTAAGAGAATACTTAATGAATCATAACCTACAGATTATTGATGAAGCATTAGTCAAAGATGCTCATCATATTTATGAAATCATGGTTGTGAAAAAAGGCCATCAGGAATTAGATGAAAAAGATATTCTCTTTGGACCAGTCCTTAGAAAACAGAAGGATCCTCTCTTTATTGAGAAGTGGGAAAGAGAACTAAAGATTCAAAGACGTATATTGGATTCATTAAATACTGAACATGAAAAATATGCAAAGGTATTACATTCTATTGCCTTAATTGAAGAAGTACTCTAGGTACTTCTTTTTTGTGTTATAATGGTTGAAACGGAAGGTGATATTTATGAAAGCAGAACAGATTATTAAAATCATGGAATCTCATTATCCTTTAAGCTGTCAAGAGGACTGGGATCATTGTGGATTGCAGGCAGGTAATATTTATACAGAAGTGAATAAAATAATGATTGGTTTAGATGCAGACTTACAAACATTGCAGGAAGCCATTGATGCAGGATGTCAGATGTTGATTACCCATCATCCATTCTTATTCAATACATTGACTTTAGATACAACAACACCGGTAGGACGTTTTATTGAAAAAGCGATTAAACATAATATTGTTGTCTATAGTGCGCATACATCTTTAGATAAGATTTCCATGAATAGATGGTTAATGGAAGCATTAGGATGTTTAAATATTGAAGATGCCGATGAATCTAATATTACCAAGAAGGGTGTACTCCCAGATACAATGGGCATGTATGAATTCTTGGATTATGTAAAGAAAGCTTTTAATATTCCATCAGTCAATTATGCAGGTAAAGTGAAAGAAGTCTCTACAGTAGGAATCTGTGGTGGTTCTGGAGGAGATTTAATAGATGAAGTCGCTCCACAGGTAGATGCTTATGTCACAGGTGATTTGAAATATCATAGTGGTTTAAAAGCATCAGATTATAATATTCTTTTAGTAGATGTAGGACATCATGTAGAAGTCATTATGGTACATAAATTAAAAGAATTATTAGAAAAAGAAATAGATTGTGAAATTGTAGAAGCCACTTCTCCAGGCTATTTTAAGGGGTATTAGGATGATTCTGACTACAATAGCGTATTTAAAGAAAGATGGGAAAACATTACTTCTTCATCGTATAAAAAAGAAGAAAGATATCAATGAAGGTAAATGGATTGGTGTAGGTGGTAAATTAGAACCAGGTGAATCACCCGATGAATGTGTAAAAAGAGAAATATTAGAAGAAACAGGCTATACAGTACATTCTATTAGATGTCATGGTTATGTCACATTCCCAGGTCTTTATTATGGTGAAGATGAAGGTATGTTTGTTTATTCTTGTCATGACTTTGAAGGGACATTAAAAGAATGTGATGAAGGTGTTCTTGAATGGGTGGATGATGATTTAATTCCTGATTATCCACAATGGGAAGCAGATTATCATTTCTTAAACTGGATGGAAGATGATCATTATCACCATGCCAAGGTGACTTATAAGAATGATGAACTTATAGAATATAAAGAAGAAATATACTAAAAAAGAGCGCGGACATTAGATTAATCCGTGCTCTTTCATATTTTTATAAATACCATCATTTGCGATATCATCACATACCTCATCAGCAATAGCCTTTAAACCTTCTTTCGCATTACCGACTGCAACACCATGAGCTACAAATGTCAACATCTCTGCATCATTCATTCCATCACCGTAAGCATATGTATCCTTTTGATCAATACCTAAATGGTTAATAAGTGCTTCAATGGCAGTATGCTTATTCACACCCGCTACAGACAATTCACCTGATGCATCACCAAATTTGGGAACAGTGCATTCAATCACTTGGAATGCATCACTAAACTGCTTTCTAATCTCATCAAATGGAATAGATTCATGTTCTAAGAAACAAATCTTATTCACATCATTTCTATACATATTCTCATTTTCAATCAGTGCAGTTATAAAATGACTAGGTTCCTCTTCCTTTTTTCTTCTTGCTTCAGGATCATTTTTTAGATCACCATAGATGATGCTTTCTAGTCTTTTAATGAGGTTCTTAGAGGCAAATAAACCACCATTAGACTCTAAATAATAGTCATAATGATTTGTTTCAAAGAAGTCTACAACACGATGAACATCTTCATCACTGACCTTCTTATGATATAACATCTCATCACCCATCTGTACAAAACCACCTCCAGCACCAATAATGCCATCAAATCCTACATCTAGAATATAAGGATAGATTTCTGCAAGAGAACGCCCAGTACAAAGGTAACATAAATTTCCTTTTTTACGCGTCTCGTGCACTGCCTGGATAGTTGATTCAGGAATACATTCCTTTACAGGTCTCACATCTACTAAAGTTCCATCTACATCAAAAAATATAATCTTCTTACTCATATATTCTCCTATAACATCTTTTCATAAGGTATTTCAGGTTTAATAAAACTATCTGGATTGTTTTCATCATACTGCTTCAAGAAATCAATTATCTGATTAGTCAATACAGTAGGGGTAGAAGCTCCAGAACTCACTCCCACATGCTTCTTTCCTTTAAGCCATGATAAGTCTAACTCTTCAAGACTTCCAATCATCTTGGTATCTTTATGTGCTTTCTCCATACTAATAGAAGCCAGCTTCTTTGTATTATTAGAATGAGGATCACCTACAATAATGACTAGATCAATATCTTCATCCATCTTCGCAATGGCTTCCTGTCTAATCTGTGTAGCTGAACATGTTTCCTTCATGATTTCTACATCTAATATTTTTTTCGCATACTCACATAAATCATAGACATCATAAAGGGACATAGTTGTCTGGTTAGTCATCACATAATGTTTATCTTTATCTAGTGTCTCTAAATCCTTCTTAGATGTAATTAAATGAATATGTTCAGGATCAATCAATAATGCACCTTCAGCTTCAGGATGATTCTTTTTACCTATATATAAAACATCCTTCCCACGCTTTAACTGTTCTTTAATAAGAGTATGAGTCTTAATGACATCTAAACATGTTGCATCCACTACATTGAGTCCTTTACTCTTTGCCTTCTCAATGACACAATCTCCTGCACCATGTGCTGTAATAATAACTGTACCTTCATTAATTTCATCAAGTAGTTCCATTCTTGTCTTACTTGCATCCTCAATTGTGACGGCGCCACGTTTCTTTAATGCATCCACAATAAATTGATTATGGACAATCATACCAAGTACTGTAATAGGACCTGGCTGTTCTATTGTCTCTTTTACTATATTAATAGCACGAATAACACCCTTACAATATCCTCTAGGGACAATTCCTGTAACCTTCATATTCTTCACCTCAAAAACAATTCTAACATAAGTGAGATTAGATTTGTTTTTTTTTCAAATCATGGTATGATAATAGACGCTAAAGGAGGCGAATTATAATGGATTTATTTGATAAATTTCAATTTAATGATTATGTAAAAAAGACTTTAAACAAAATACATTTCACATCACCAACACCTATCCAGGATAAGGTGATCCCCCTTGTTTATAAGAATAAAGATATTATTGGTATCTCACAGACAGGTACTGGTAAAACTCATTCATTCTTAATTCCTATCGTTGATCGTATTGATACAAATGCAGATTATGTACAGGCAGTTATTACAACTCCTACAAGAGAACTTGCACATCAGATCTATGAAAACGCAAAGGAATTCAAGAAAGAAAACCCTGATTTAAGAATCTCACTTGTGATTGGTGGTTCTGATAAGCAGAAGGCTATTAATAAGCTTTCTACACAGCCACATATCGTTATTGGTACACCAGGACGTATTAAAGACTTATCTTTAAATGAACAGGCTTTAATTATCACTACAGCTACTACATTTGTCGTGGATGAAGCAGATATGACTTTAGAATATGGTTATCTTGAAGACTTAGATGCAGTCTTATCTAAGATGAGAGAAGATTTACAGATGCTTGTATTCTCAGCAACTATTCCTGAACATTTATGGCCATTCTTAAGAAAATATATGAATGCGCCAGAATTAGTACAGATTGATGCCCATAAGAAAACAACAGACAATACAAAACATTACTTAATTCATACAAAGCATCATGACCGTTATACAGTATTAAAGAATATCATGGATATCATTGATCCATATATCTGCTTAATCTTCTGTAATAAGAGAACAGAGGCCGCTAAGCTATCTGATCAGTTAAGAAGTGATGGCTATCGTGTAGGTGAAATTCATGGTGACTTAGAACCACGTGAACGTAAACAGATGATGAGACGTATCAACAATAATGAATATCAGTACATTGTAGCTACAGATATTGCGGCTAGAGGTATTGATATTGATGGTGTATCTCATGTTATTAATATGGAATTCCCAACAGAAAGAGACTTCTATATTCATAGATCTGGTAGATGTGGTCGTGGTAAGTATAAGGGTGAATGTTATTCTATGTATGATTCATCTAATCAGCAGATGGTTGAATCACTTGAAAAGAAGGGTATTCACTTTGAAGTAAAAGAAATCCGTAACGGTGTATTAACGGATGCCAAGGCACGTAATAAGCGTAAGAATAGAAATGCGTCACAGTCTGAATTAGAAAAAGAAATTCAGCGCATTATTAAGAGACCTAAGAAGGTTAAACCTGGTTATAAGAAGAAAAGAAAGAGAGAAATCCAGGCTATTTACCAGAAGAAGAAGAGAGATATTATTCGTAAAGATATCCAGAAACAGAAAAAAGAACGTGCGAAACAGGCACAGAGAGAAAAACGTGAAAGGGAGAACATGCAGTGATTATAGGTTCACATGTCTCAATGGGTGGTAAGGAAATGCTTCTAGGAAGTGTAAAAGAAGCATTAAGTTATAATGCCAATACATTCATGTTTTATACAGGAGCACCTCAGAATACGAGACGTAAACCTGTTTCTGAATTACGTGTAGAAGAAGCCAAAGAATTAATGAAAGAAAAGGGAATAGACATGGACAAAGTTGTTGTTCATGCCCCTTATATTATTAATTTAGGAAATACAATCAAGCCTGAAACAAGAGAACTTGCTGTATCATTCTTACGTCAAGAAATTGAAAGATGTGATGAAATTGGTGCTACAAGACTTGTTCTTCATCCAGGTGCCCATGTTAAAGCAGGGGATGAAGCAGGATTAGATGCCATCGTATCTGGCTTAAATGAAGCAATGAAGCCAGAACAGAAGGTACATATTGCCCTAGAAACAATGGCAGGTAAAGGCACTGAACTAGGTAGAACATTTGATCAGTTAGCTTATATTATTGATCATTGTGATTATCCTGAATTATTAGGTTTATGTTTAGATACTTGTCATTTAAATGATGCAGGTTATGATATTTCTGATTTTGATGCAATTCTTGATGAAGTCGATGAAAAGATCGGTTTAGATAAGGTATTAGTTGTTCATGTCAATGACTCTAAGAATCCACAAGGTTCTCATAAAGATAGACATGAGAATATTGGCTTTGGGACAATCGGTTTTGATACATTAGACTCTATTGTATCTAATGAACGCTTAAAAGATGTTCCTAAGATTCTAGAAACACCTTATATTGAAAAGAATGCACCTTATAAAGAAGAGATTGAAATGTTGAAAAAGCATGAATTCAACCCAGATCTAAAAGAAATGTTTGAATAAGCAGCTGTAATTGGTTGCTTATTTTTTTACGTTTACTATTAGGGAAAAATCAATACATGATTTGGTCGAAAAGTGCGTAAATAGCCTATTTTTCTAGTTTTCGATTGAAATAATTTGGACGTAATACTTTTCGATTGAATTTACGATTGTTTTTGATGTGTATTGTTGAATAATTCAGCTATATTATTACCCTGTCATGTAACGAGCAAGTTATTAATTTTGACGAAAATCCAACAAAGAGGGTGTTTTAAAATTTACGATTGAAAATATCGCGGACGAAAAAGTTTTCCATTGAATCTTCGATTGTTTTTACGCGTATTTTTGCTTGAATAAGCTCTATGTATGTATCTAAAGAGTGTTTTGTGTTATAAAAAACACTGTTATATAGTTTATAATTTTGATTTTATTATAAAGTATGAACGAAAATGGAATGGATTGAAATTACGTTCATTTTAATTGCATTTGTGAGATGCTGAATGTATTCTAAGATTGATATTCGTATAATTAAGTGTATTATTCGCTCGGAAATCATACAAAAAGGGTGTTTTTTCTGATTTATGATTGAAATAATTTGGACGAAAAAGTTTTCGATTGAATTTGCGCTCATTTTTAATTATACTTAAAGTAGTAGAATAGGAAAGGAGATAGTAATATGCGTGAAACAAGAAATCTAGAGTTTAAAGAAACAATCACAAGTACTTTCTTGAAAACAGTTAGTGCTTTTTCAAACTATGATGGTGGAATAATCTTGTTTGGAGTTGACGATGATGGCAATATTAAAGGGTTGTCAGATATAATCAAGGCGTGTTTAGATATTGAAAACAAAATTAATGATACTATTTCTCCACAACCAGATTATGTACTTGAACCAAATGAAGTAAACAAGACTATAAAACTTATTGTGAAAAGTGGATTACAGAAACCATATTTATATAAATCAAAAGCATACAAGCGTAATGATTCTGCAACTATAGAAGTAGATACATTAGAGTTTTCAAGGCTTGTATTGGAAGGAAAAAATATTAGTTTTGAAGAACTACCATACAAAGATCAGAATCTTACTTTTCATTTTCTTGAAGAACAATTAGAAAAATCTATTCAAATCAATTCGTTTAATCTTGATACATTAAAAACTCTTAATCTCTATGACAATAATAATGGATATAATAACGCGGCTGGTTTACTAGCGGATACTAATGATTTTCCTGGAGTTGATATTATAAAATTTGGAGAAAATATCAGTGTTATTCAGAAAAGAATTACATTTGATCATATGTCTATTCTAGAAGTCTATAAGAAATCGCTTGAGGTATTTAGAGATTATTATAGATATGAAGTGATAGAAGGATTTGAAAGAAAGAATGTCGAAAAAATACCAGAAGCAGCTTTTAGAGAAGCTATTGCGAATGGACTTATTCATAGGATGTGGGATGTGAATTCTCATATTAGAATATCTATGTTTGATAATTATATCGATATAGTGTCTCCAGGTGGATTGCCTTCAGGGATTTCTGAAGAAGAGTATTTGAATGGTAAAACATCCGTTTTAAGAAATAGAAATCTTGCGAATGTATTCTATCGATTAGGATTTGTAGAAATATTTGGAACAGGTATTACACGAATCAAACAATTATATGAAAGTAGTTTTGTGAAACCTCGTTTTGAAGTATCAGAAAATACTATAAAGATTGAATTGCCTGTTTTTGAAGATATTTCTGATTTAACAGATGATGAGCATCTTGTTTTAAAAGCGTTAAGTAAAACAGTCCTAAAATCTATTAGTGAAATAGTACCAAGTACACCTTTTGGTAAATCAAAAGTATCTTCTCTATTAAAAATACTAGAGAAAAAGGGAGTTGTACTGATTCAAGGAAAAGGTAGATCCACAAAATATATAATAAAATAGAAAACCTAACGTAACGTAAAAAAGCGAGTTTTATTAATTACTCGCTTTTTTCTTCAACCATCTTTAAAATTTCATCTTTAAGTGTCTGAACCATATCTTCCTGTTTAACACGTTTTACAATCTCACCATGCTTAATAAGAAGACCTTCACCAACACCACCTGCAATACCAATATCTGCATGACGTGCTTCTCCTGGACCATTTACTGCACAACCCATAATTGCGACAGTAATATCGAGATGAATATCCTTTAAGAAATCTTCCATCTCTTTAGCAATAGGAATCAAATCATACTGAATACGACCGCAAGTAGGACATGATACAAGAGTAGGTACACCCTTTAATAAACCTAATTCCTTTAATAGAATCTTCGCAACCTTGATTTCTTCTACAGGATCATCACTTAAAGACACTCTAATAGTATTTCCAATACCTTCATATAATAATGTACCAATACCTAAAGCAGACTTAATAGTGCCTCCTAAGGCAGTACCTGCTTCAGTGACACCTACATGTAAAGGGTAAGGGAATGTTTTAGACGCTAATTCATACGCTTTAATAGTCAACATTGTATTAGAAGACTTTAATGAAATAACGATATCATGGAAATCTAAATCTTCTAGAATCTTTACATGCTTCATTGCAGATTCAACCATACCCTCAGGTGTAGGTTCTCCATATTTCTCTAGAATATCTTTTTCTAAAGAACCACCATTAACACCTATTCTAATAGGGATATGTTTCTCTTTACATGCATCTACAACTGCTTTTACCTTTTCAATAGAACCAATATTACCAGGATTAATACGTACCTTATCAATACCAGATTCTATGGCGATAAGAGCCAACCTATAATCAAAATGAATATCAGCCACTAAAGGAATATGAATTCCTTTCTTGATCTCTTTAATCGCATAAGCATCTTCTTTATCAAATACAGCTACTCTTACAAGCTCACATCCTGCCTGTTCCAACGCATTAATCTGTTTAATAGTTGCTTCTACATTTTTAGTCTTTGTATTACACATAGACTGAATCACTACATGATTATTACCACCGATAGTTAAATTGCCTACCTGTACACTTTTTGTTTCTTCTCTTAACATATTTCTATACCTCGCACTTATATTTTAAGAAACTTACACCCTAAATGCAAGGCATAAGAAAACATCCAGCAAAATGCTGGATGTTTATGTTTCATATAGAAAACTCTATCAATTATCCGATTGAGTTAATTTTCTTCTGAAGTCTTGCTTTCTGTCTGCTAGCATAGTTCTTGTGATGGATATGCTTAGTTACAGATGCATCTAACTGTCTTGTGCAATCGCTAAATTCCTTAGCAGCAACTTCTTTGTCACCAGCTTCTACAGCGTTTAATACTTTCTTGATTGAAGTCTTTAAAGCGCTCTTTACTGCGTTGTTTGCTAATCTTTTTTCATTATCGTTTTTATAACGTTTAATCTGCTGTTTCATGTTTGCCATAATAATCTCACCTCGTTCTATAGTTTGCTGAACTATAATACCAAAAATGCTAGATGATTGCAATAGTTTTTTTGGTTTTTCCTGTGTGGTAGCACTTATAAAATGAGTATGTTATAATAAAAAAGACAATACAGGAGGAATTTTATGAGTAAAAAAATAGTTTTTATGGGAACTGCATCTTTTTCATTAAAAGTACTGCAGATGTTACTAGAAAATAAATATGATGTTGTGGGTGTTGTCACTCAGCCAGATCGTTATGTAGGAAGAAAGAAAGTACTCACTATGAGTGATGTGAAACAGGAAGCATTAAAACATGATATTCCTGTATTACAGCCAGAACGTATTAGAAATGACTATCAGGCAGTCTTAGATCTAAAGCCTGATTTAATTATTACTGCAGCTTATGGACAGATTGTCCCAACTGCTGTATTAGAAGCACCACGTTTAGGATGTGTGAATGTCCATGCGTCTTTATTACCACTTTATCGTGGTGGTGCACCAGTGCATCGTGCTATTATTGATGGTCGCAAAGAAACAGGTGTGACTATTATGTATATGGCAGAAAAGATGGATGCAGGTGATATTATCTCTCAAAAATCCACACCAATTACAGATGATGATAACTTAGAAATTGTATATGATCGTTTAACTGATATTGGTGCTGAATTATTAAAGGATACATTACCATCTATCTTTGATGAAACAAATGATAGAATTCCACAGAATCCTGATGAAGTTGTTTATGCACCTATTATTAAGAGAGAAGATGAAAGACTTGATTGGAACAAGACAGCAAGAGAAATCTTTAATCATGTAAGAGGCTTATATCCTCATCCGGGTACATTTACAACTTATAATGGACAGGTTGTAAAAATCTATAAGGGTGAAATTCATAACTGCCCTAATGCCAAGGAACATCATAAAGATGAAAAGAATGGTACTATCGTTAAAATCTTTAAGGATGCGATCGGTGTAAAGGTAGAAGATGGTGTATTCGTGATTACAGAGATACAGCTTTCTGGTAAGAAACGTATGTCTGTAAAGGATTATTTAAATGGTAAGAATATATTCGAGGTAGGAACTCAGTTTGAGTAGGTGACATTTATGAGAATGGTAGATCTTATTGAAAAGAAAAAAGATAATGTAGTATTAACTGATGAAGAAATTCATGAATTAATCCAGGGATATACAAAAGGTGATATTCCTGATTATCAGATGAGTGCTTTCTTGATGGCTGTTGTCTTTAATGGATTAACAGATCACGAAACAGCCCAGCTGACTTTAGAAATGATGCATAGTGGTGATGTGATTGATTTAAGTGGTATTCACGGTATTAAAGTAGATAAGCATTCTACTGGTGGTGTTGGTGATAAGACATCTTTAGTATTAGGTCCAATGGTAGCTGCATGTGGTGTACCAGTCGCTAAGATGAGTGGTAGGGGACTTGGACATACAGGTGGGACTCTAGATAAGATGGAGTCTATTCCAGGACTTAATGTTTATGTCAATGAAGAAGATTTTATTAAACAGGTGAATGATATTCATTTAGCTATTATTGGTCAGACAGCATCTCTTGATCCTGCAGATAAGAAGATGTATGCATTAAGAGATGTCACTGGAACTGTTCAGTCTATTCCTTTGATTGCTTCTTCTATTATGAGTAAGAAGTTAGCTGCAGGCAGTGATGCAATTTTACTTGATGTCAAATATGGTGATGGTGCTTTTATGAAGAACTTGGAGGATGCGAAGAAGCTTGCTCGTACAATGATCACAATTGGTCAGCATCTTCATAAGGATACAAGAGCCACTATTTCTAATATGTCCCAGCCTTTGGGCTATGCAATTGGTAATTCATTAGAAGTAAAAGAAGCGATTGCAACACTTAATGGCAATGGTCCTGAGGATTTATTAGAATTATGTTTAACTGCAGGAAGTACAATGCTGATGATGGCACAAAAAGCAGAAACAGTGACTGAAGCAAGAAAGATGCTAGAAGACGCTATTTCTTCTAAGAAAGCATTACATGTTTTAGAAGCAATGGTAAAAGCACAGGGTGGAGACAGCGATTATATTCTTTATCCTGAAAAGTTTACAATGGCTGAACATATATTTGATGTTTATGCACCTGAAACAGGATATATTGAAGATCTAGAGGCATTAACTCTTGGACTAGTATCAATGCGTCTAGGTGGAGGAAGAGAAACAGTCACAGATGAAATTGATCATAGCGTTGGTTTAATTCTACATAAGAAGATTGGTGATTATGTAGAACAGGGAGAACCATTAGTGACTGTTCATGATAATGGTAAATGGACACAAGAAAGAAAAGAAGAATTATTAAGTGCATTCCATTTTAGTAAAGAAAAGGTTGAAAAAACTATATTGATTGATGAAATTATGGAGTAGTATATGAGTAAATTTTTATTTTTTGATATTGATGGTACATTAGTAGGAAAATCAAGACATATAACAGAAAAAACAAAAGAAGCCATTCAAGCAGCAAAGAATGCGGGAAATAAAGTATTCTTATGTACAGGTAGAGCACCTACTTCTATTGTAGGTGATGTCAAAGCACTACCTATTGACGGTATTGTGGCAAGTGCAGGAGGATTTGTTCAGGTAGATGGAAAGTATATCTTTAAGAACTACATGGATCAATATACTCTTTCAGAAATGATGACACTCTTTGTGAATCATGGTATCTTATTCTGTCTAGAAACTGAACATGCTATTTATCAGACACCAGGTGTGAATGAATTTTTTGACAAGAGACACAATAAGGAATTTGGGGATAATGTAGAATTACAGAGATTCTTTGAATTAAAACGTCAGGAAGAAAACCGTATTCCTGTCTCTCAATTTGATTTAGAAAAGACAGGTGTCACTAAGATTGGTTTTATTGCCCCTGATCCGATTGCTTTTTATGATTGTGTAAAGTATATTGCACCAATGTTTAATATTGTGACATTCTCTAAATATGAAGATGATTTCATTAATGGTGAAATCATCTTAAAGAACTGTACAAAAGCAGATGGTGTGAAACGTGTTGTAGATTATTATCATGGAGATATGAAGGATACAATCGGTTTTGGAGATTCTATGAATGATTTCCAAATGATTGATGCATGTGAAATTGGTGTCGTTGCAGAGAATGCGCCTGATAAATTAAAAGCTATTGGAACATGCTTTTTCAAGGACCCAGATGCTGATGGTTTAGCAGATGCAATTAATGAATTAAAATTATATCAGTAGGAGATGATTGTATGAAGTATGAAATTAAAGGAAAACCACTTCCTGTCGCAATCCTTCATCTAGATCAAGGCGAATCTATTTTGACAGATAGTGGCGCAATGGTATGGATGAAACCAGCTCTAACTATGGATACTGTATCAGGTGGTATGAAATCTCTATTTGGCCGTGCTTTTTCAGGAGAAACACTTTTCTTGAATAAATATACAGCGACACAGCCTAGTATGATTGCCTTAGGATCTTCTTTTCCTGGTGACATACTTGTGTATGATGTGAGCCAGGGAGATATTATTGTTCAGAAGTCTTCTTATCTTGCAAGTGAAGAAACAGTAAAAAGAGAAATCTCTTTTTCTAAAAAAGGTACAATAGGATTTTTTGGTGGCGAAGGGTTCATCATGAATAGATATTTTGGCTCAGGTTTACTATTTATTGAGATAGATGGTACAGCTATAGAATATGACTTAAATCCTGGTGAAGAGATGGTTGTGAATACAGGTAATCTTGTCGCAATGAGTTCATCTTGTCATATTGATGTTGTTTCTGTAAAAGGTATAAAGAATAAGTTCCTAGGAGGAGAAGGATTCTTTAACACAGTAGTCAAGGGACCAGGTCATGTAATTGTACAGACAATGCCTATTTCTACATTGGCTGAAAGCTTATCTGGTTTTATGCCTCAAAATGACTAAAAAGGATGTCAGTGACATCCTTTTTTAATTATGATTCCAATTTGTTTGTTCGTCTTTATCAGTGATTTCTCTTATCACATGGCATGGATTACCTACGGCTACACTGTTGCTAGGAATATCGTTTACAACAACACTGCCTCCACCAATGACAACATTATCTCCGATAGTGACTCCAGGCATCACCTGAACACCTGCACCAATCCAGACATTATTTCCTATCGTAATAGGATAAGCATATTCTAGTCCTTGATTTCTACGTTTTGTATCAATTGGATGTCCTGCAGTATAGAATCCACAGTTAGGTGCGATAAAGACATTATCTCCAAAAGTTACTTCTGCGCCATCTAGTATCACTGTATTATGGTTCGCAAAGAAGTGTCTACCTATTTTGATATTATAGCCATAATCACACCAGAACGGTGACATAATACAAGTAGAGTCATCTATAGGTCCTAATAATTGATGGAGTATCTTTTTTTGATTTACTGTATCAGAAGGCATCAGTTGATTAAATTTGAAACATAAATCTTTTGCGATTGCTCTTTCTTTAAGTAGATCTTTATCGTTGTTGGCATTATACAACATTTCTTTCAACATTTTTTCTTTTTCAGTCATAATCTTTCTCCTTACCTATATCATAATAATATAGTTAATATATCAATTAAACGTTTTTATTAGAAAAAACTGTTTAAATAGAGGCGCTGTGATATAATAGATAGGAATTAAAACAAGTTTATAAAGAAGGAGCTCACCATGAAAAAATTCATTATTGATCCAATGGACTTATCTGTTGAAGAAATTGATGATTTAATCGCACTCGCAAACGATATCATCAAAGACCGTACACGTTATCAGGACGTATGTGCACATAAGATTCTTGCAACACTATTCTTCGAACCTAGTACACGTACAAGACTATCTTTTGAAAGTGCTATGTTATCACTTGGAGGAAAGGTATTAGGATTCCCAACTGCAAACGTATCTAGTGCTTCTAAGGGAGAAACAGTATCAGATACAATTCATGTAGTTAGTGGCTATTGTGATATTATCGCAATGCGTCATCCAAAGGAAGGTGCTCCAGTTGTGGCTTCATCAACATGCACTGTACCTTTAATTAATGCAGGTGATGGAGGACATAATCACCCTACTCAGACATTAACTGACTTATTAACTATTCAGAGAGAAAAAGGCACTTTAAAGAACCTTACAGTAGGTTTCTGCGGTGACTTGAAGTTTGGACGTACAGTTCATTCATTATTAAAAGCAATGTCACGTTATGAAGGCACTAAGTTTGTATTCATCTCTCCAGATGAATTAAAGCTTCCTGAATACTTAAAAGAAGACATTCTTGATCCAATGGGTATTGAATATAAAGAAGTACGTAGCATGGAAGAAGTCATGCCAGAATTAGATATTCTTTATATGACAAGAGTACAGCAGGAACGTTTCTTCAATGAACAGGATTATATCCGTTTAAGAGATACTTATATCTTAGATGAAGAAAAATTACAGGCTGCAAAGAAAGATATGATTATTATGCATCCACTTCCACGTGTCAATGAAATCAAGACTGAAGTCGATGCAGATCCAAGAGCTGCTTATTTCAGACAGGCTCATAATGGACGTTTTATCCGTATGGCATTGATCTTAAGCTTATTAGGATTACAGAATGAGGTGGAAAGATTATGAGAATAGACAGTATTAAAAATGGTATTGTGATTGACCATATTGCAGCTGGTAAAGCAAAAGAAGTATATGATGCTCTTGATCTAGGTAAGTTAGATTGTCAGGTTGCAATCATCATGAATTGCCGTTCTAATAAGATGGGTAAGAAAGATATCATCAAGATTGATAACGATTTTGATGTTGATTTAGATGTATTAGGTTATATTGATCCTAATATTACTGTTTCTATTATTAAGAATGGTGAAACAGTAGAAAAGAAGAAATTACAGCTTCCTGAAAAAATCATTAATGTGGCTAAATGTAAGAACCCAAGATGTATTACATCTGTAGAAAGAGATTTAGATCAGGTGTTCTATCTTGCAAATAGAGAGAAACGTATCTATAGATGTTATTATTGTGAATCTAAGGCTGAGAAGAAGGACTAAGTCCTTCTTTTTTTATAATTTAATATTTAATAGCATACTATTGACATTGAATTGAAAGTGTACTATCATTCTAATGCGCAGAAGGAGGTAAACTGATGAGAGAAAGTGAAGTAGTAAGCTATATTAAGCATATTAATGACTGTTTAAAGAAGCGTGCGAATAATTCTTTAAGAAAAGAAGGATTAACTTTAATGCAGTCCCATGTTTTATTGAAATTACAGGACGCACCTGATCAGAGAATGACCTTTAAGGAGATTGAGAAAGACTTACATGTAGCTCAATCAACAACTGCGGGACTTCTAGGAAGACTTCAGGAGAAGAATCTTATTCATTGTTGTGATGATTCTAAGGATAAGCGAATTAAAGTTGCCTGCTTAACACAAAAAGGTGAAAGCCATTGTGCACAGGCAAAAAAGAATATGGCTGAATCCAATCGTCTCATGATGAAGGGATTAACACAGGAAGAAATGGATACTTTAGCTGAACTTCTGAAAAATGTCTATTCAAATCTAGAAAATGAATGAAAGGGGAAATAATATGAATATAATTCGTGTGCTTAAGAAAAGTATTCGTGAATACAAGAGAGATTCAATTTTGACACCTGTTCTTGTGGCTTTTGAAGCATTAGTAGAATGTATTATTCCATTAATGGTCGCAAATCTAGTCAATAGAATGCAGAATGGTTGTGATCTCTCTGTTATTATGAAATATGGTGTGATACTTATTATCATGGCCTGTTTCTCACTCCTATTTGGGGCTCTTGCAGGTATTAAAGCAGCTAATGCTTCAGCTGGTTTTGGTAAGAACTTACGTAAAGACTTGTTTGTTGCAGTTCAGAACTTCTCATTTGAAAACATTGACCGTTTTAGTGCATCTTCACTTGTAACTCGTATGACAACTGATGTCACTAACGTTCAGATGGCTTATATGATGATTATTCGTACAGTTGTACGTGCTCCACTTATGTTGATCTTCTCATTGGTCATGGGATTTATTATGGGTGGTCGACTTTCGTTGATCTTCTTATTTACTATTCCGGTACTTGGTATTGGTTTAGGACTTGTTATTAAGAAGACAATGCCTTTATTTAGAAAAGTATTTAAGAAATACGATAACTTAAATAATTCAGTACAGGAAAATATCAACGGTATTAGAGTTGTAAAATCATTTGTACGTGAAGACTTTGAAAAGAAGAAATTCAATGAAGCTGCAGAAGATGTTTGTGGTGATTTCACAAGAGCTGAAAAGATTCTTGCATTAAATAACCCAATGATGCAGTTCTGTCTTTATGTTGTAATGATCTTCGTACTTACTTTTGGTTCTTATTTGGTTGTTAATTTTGGTGGAGCTATTATTCAGGTTGGACAGTTGTCTTCATTACTTACTTATAGTTTCCAGATTCTTATGAGCTTGATGATGTTATCAATGATCTTTGTAATGGTGACTATCTCTATTGAATCATGTGAACGTATTGTTGCTGTATTAGAAGAACAGCGTACAATTTCAAATCCAGAGAAACCTATCTATGAAGTAGAAGATGGTTCTATTGATTTTGATAATGTATCATTTAAATATTCTAAGCGTGCTGATCGATATGCTCTTGAAAATATTAATCTACACATTAAATCAGGACAGACTATTGGTATTTTAGGAGGTACTGGTTCTTCTAAAACATCACTTGTTAACCTTATTTCACGTCTATATGATGTGACTGAAGGTGAAGTGAAAGTGGCTGGTGTAGATGTAAGAGATTATGACTTAGTCACTTTAAGAGATGCAGTTTCTGTTGTATTACAGAAGAATGTTTTATTCTCTGGCTCTATTAAAGAAAACTTACGCTGGGGTAATAAAGATGCCACAGACGAAGAAATAGAAGAAGCATGTCATCTTGCTTGTGCAGATGAATTTATTGAACAGTTCCCAGATAAATATGATACACATATTGAACAGGGTGGTACTAACGTTTCTGGTGGTCAGAAACAGAGATTATGTATTGCACGTGCATTACTTAAGAAACCAAAAATATTAATTCTTGATGATTCTACAAGTGCTGTAGATACTAAAACAGATGCTATTATTAGAGCAGGATTTAAGAAGTTTATTCCTGAAACTACGAAAATCATCATTGCACAAAGAGTTTCAAGTGTACAGGATGCAGATCAGATTATTATCATGAATAATGGTTCTGTTGAAGCAATCGGTACTCATGATGAACTTCTTGCATCAAATCCAATTTATCAGGAAGTATACTATTCACAAAACAAGGGAGGTGAACAGGATGAAAAATAATCGTGGTAATAAGAAGAACACATTTACACGTCTCATTAAAACACTCTTTGAATTCTATCCTGTTCTTCTACCTGTTATTATTGTATTAATTCTATTTAATTCTGTTGTCAGCTCTATTCCATCTGTTTTTATGCAGAATATCATTGCTGTTATTGAAAAATACTGGCGTACAAAAGACTGGCTACATGCTAAGCCTGAAGTATTATCATTTGTAACTGTATTACTTATTCTTTATATTCTTTCATTAATTGCTTCATTTACATACAATCGTTTAATGGCTGTAGTCACTCAAGGTTCATTAATGAAATTCAGAGAAAAGATGTTTGCAAGAATGGAAAGTCTTCCAATCCGTTATTTTGATACAAATGCACATGGTGATATCATGTCTATTTATACAAATGATACTGATACATTAAGACAGCTTATTTCTCAGTCATTACCTGCATTGATGCAGACTTCTATTGTACTTCTAACAGTATTTTGTATCATGATCTACTATAGCTTCTGGTTAACAGGGGTTGTATTAATTGGCTGTGTTATCATGTTCTTTATTACTAAGAATTTTGGTTCTAAGAGTTCAAGATTCTTTATTAAACAGCAGCAGACTCTTGGTGCAACTGAAGGTTATATCGAAGAAATGATGAATGGGCAGAAGGTTATCAAAGTATTTAACCATGAAGAGGATGCAATCGCAGGGTTTGATAAAGTAAACAATGCTTGGTTTGAAGCATCTAGAAAAGCCAATACATTTGCGAATATCTTGATGCCTGTTCTTCATAACATGGGTAATATTCTTTATGTATTAATTGCCTTAACAGGAGGTGTTCTTCTTTATCTAAAGACACCAAATGTATCTTTATCTGGTATGGCACTTAATATTTCTATCGTTGTTCCATTCTTAAATATGACTAAGCAGTTCACTGGTCAGATTGGTCAGATTTCTCAGCAGATCAACTCTGTTGTTATGGGGCTTGCAGGGGCAAGCCGTATCTTTGGATTACTAGATGAAGAATCTGAATTTGATGAAGGTTATGTCACTTTAGTCAATGCGAAGGAAGAAAATGGAAAACTTGTAGAAACAACAGAACGTACTGAAATGTGGGCATGGAAACATCCACATGAAGATGGTACTGTGACTTATACAAGACTTGAAGGCGATGTAGAAATGCATGATGTAGATTTCGCTTATAATCCTAATAAGATGATTCTTCATAACATCACATTATATGCAAAGCCTGGTCAGAAAGTAGCCTTTGTAGGGGCTACTGGTGCTGGTAAGACAACTATTACTAATCTTATTAATAGATTCTATGATATTGAGGATGGTAAGATCAGATATGATGGTATCAACATCAATAAGATCAAAAAGCCTGATTTAAGAAGATCACTTGGTATTATCTTACAGGATACAAACCTCTTTACTGGTACAGTTATGGATAATATCCGTTATGGTTATCTAGAAGCAACTGATGAACAATGTATTGAAGCCGCAAAGCTTGCGGGTGCTGATGATTTCATTACTCGTCTACCAGATGGTTATAACACAATGTTGACTGGTAATGGGGCAAGTTTATCACAAGGTCAAAGACAGCTAATTGCGATTGCAAGAGCTGCGGTGGCAGATCCACCTGTTATGATCATGGATGAAGCAACATCATCTATTGATACACGTACAGAAGCGATTGTACAGAAAGGTATGGATGCCTTAATGAAGGGACGTACTGTATTTGTTATTGCACATAGATTGTCTACTGTACAGAATTCTGATGTAATCATGGTATTAGATCATGGTCATATTATTGAACGTGGTTCTCATGATGACTTAATTAAACAGAAGGGTCAGTATTATCAGTTATATACTGGAGCATTTGAATTAGAATAAAATGAGCATGCCTAGATGGCATGCTTTTTGAGTACGTCTAGTATATTATGAATGATTTGATGAGCATCTTCATGATAGTAGAGATACAATGAAGAAGTCTTATTTGTAAGAGAAGAAGATAAGTACTTACAATAAGGACTCTGGTCCATAACCTTCTTTCATACAGGCTTTTAAAAGTAACTGTTCTATTTCTGTATCTATATTCTTATACTCTGTAGATGTATCATAGAGTAATGGTAGTGAATCTAAAGAAGTATCTTTATGATAATACTTCATAAGAGGATAGGTTTTTAATAAAAGAGATGGGCCTTTTAGGGCATTTATTTTCCATCATGATAATAAGATCCAGCTCTCTCTCATTAAACATTTGAATAAGCTCTATTCGTCTATAAGCACGATACTTTAATTACGTTTTACCTCATGTTTTTTATGGTTTTCTCTCCAAAATACAGTGAAAAGCGGTTGAAAAAATAACCGCCCTGGTCTGGTAAACTAAGCGGTTATCTTTGATGATATTCTAAATAGTAAAACGGACTAACCGTCTATCGGTAGCACTCTTTTTCTATAATCATATTATCACGCATCTGTGAAAATATCAAAAAGTTCTTTTTCCATAGTATGTAATACGAATTTGAAAATACTTATAAGCTGAAAAAATACACCAGTACCAGTTTGATCACAGAAGCTACACCAAAAGCTACAATTGCAGTTACAACTAATTGCATAGGTTTTGGGAAATTTTCGAACACAAAAACTTTCCTACTCTTGCTCCGCACCTTGCTTAAAGATCCTGTCGTAAATGCAGCCATCATTATGACTGACACAGATACCAAGGTCTCACAATAGCTGGCAAGCTTTCCTAACACATCATTATACATGTATGCACCTGTTTCATGCAGAATCCAGTATAGAACCAATGCACAAACTCCCATGACACTTTGGAGCTTCATTTCCTTAAAAATCTTCTCTTTCTCTGTAGTTGCATAATCAGACATTGTTTTAGCAATTTTTCTTTCTTCTTCGTTCATCATTTCGCTTTTCCTTTCTCCACTGATAATCTCAGGAATGCTGATATCATAATAATCTGCAATATCCACAAGAATACTGATATCCGGCATATTGTTTCCGGTTTCCCATCTGGATACGGTCCTTCCAGAGACATTTAATATTTCTGCCAACTGCTCCTGTGTAATGCCTTTTTCTTTGCGAAGTTTTTTTAAAAAATTCCCGATTTTTACTTGGTCCACCTCAACTCCTCCTTTCATCATCAAATATAGAAGCTGTTATCTGCAAATAACACGACACAAAGCGAGAAATGTCGTATTTTCACTAATAGACACAGTTGTCTATGCATTTTTCATTTTTTCAATTATACAAACTGGAAATTGTCAAATTCTTTGTGATAGGGTAATCCTAATCTATAAATTACCATTTAGTCATTGCATTTTTTATAAAGAAAAACAGCTACGATCCATGCAAAAATAATAGTAAATATACCTGTTTCACTCACAAAAAACATTTTGTTATTAGCAACGGTTACTGTTCCAAAAATCAACTGGTCAAAAGTATTATGAGCTGCATGCAAAAAGATAGCAGGCCAAATACTTTTTGTTTTTATCGTTATTATTCCGTAAATCATTCCAACAGGTATAATCATAAAAAGAAAAGCCGGAACAGAATACCATGCGGGAGTTCCCGGCATATACAGACCTGATATAAGAATAGGCAAGTGCCATACACCCCAAAATATAGAAGTATATATTAGTGCCTTTTTTATTCCTACTCTTTCTAAGGTAGCTGGAACTAAATAACCTCTCCACCCAATTTCCTCACCGATAGCTGTAATCAAGCCTATGAAAATCCCAACAACAGACATAAGAACCAACTGAATGACGGATGCTTTACTCATATCTAAACTATTGGGAAAAGCAATCCAAAAAAGCACATATGGCATTCCTATGTAAACTGCCGGAATTAAACAAGATAATAGTATCCATTTAATTGATGTCTTCTGAAATCCAATACTCTGAAGTAATTTTTTGAATGATATTTTTTCGTTACTTTCTTTCTGCGATATACATCCTGCAATTATTGCCGCTATTGTGGGAACCCACATTAAAAAAACAGCTAACCCCATAGCTCTTAGTGCAATAACTATCGTTTCGAATATTGCACTAACTGAAATGACTATTACTAAAAAAAGTGTAACTGATTTATTCGTAAACATTTTTTTCTGTTCATCCATTACTTTTTCCTTCTTTCATAATTCCGATTTATCTCTTGCATTTTATCATATTCTATCCCAAAGCTCTATTCTTAGATTGCCAAAGTGCAACCTTCCGAGTGCCCTTTCAGATTCTCATTCCGGCAACAAATATTTAATTGCACTCTGTCTGGATCAACATTTTCTGCTATAAAATCTCGTCTGTTATGAGCCAGAGACCCTGTCCCGATCATACCACTGATTGTTCGTTTCATCGTTATATTCCTCACCCCGCTTTCTAAAACCAGTGCCAGACATGGCACATAAATTTGTATCTTTGCCAGCTATGGTATAAAAAGAAATATTCGTCGGATACGGCGGTTTTGTTACTTTTATCAAAAGTAACGCAAAAGCACTTTCGACAGACGTACCGTCCATCAAAACTACCCTTGCGCCCCCCTGGGGTACAGAGATCTTTACTCCGGTATCCTTGCCCGGATATATTCCAAATCACCACCATACGTTGTCCCTACAAGATACCATTCTCTTGCAGAATTCATTTCCATTCTGAACCCATTCATCATCAAGCAACACTTCCTTATGCATTCAAAGAAATGACACCTATTTCATTTGGTGTAGCGAATATCATGTTATATATGGTTTTAGTTGTTGCTCAGCTATTGATAGAAAGAAAGTTGAAAATGGATATGTTACTAGAAGTCCCTTTCTCATTTATCATGGGATATATCTTAGATCTGTATCAAATCATTATTCCTGCATCTCCTGAATCTCTAGGATTACGTATAGTGATTTTACTTGCAGGTAATATATGTATAGCTTTTGGTGTCTATACAATGGTGCAGTCTCATTTAGTCTTAGCACCAGTAGATGGAGTGATCTTAAGTATTTCTAATCACTACAATAAGGCGTATTCCTTGTGTAAGAACTGCTTTGATATTACAATGATTGTATTAACGATTGTTCTCTGTTTAGTAACACGTTCACCACTCTATGGTATTGGGGTTGGAACAATATTCTCTGCACTTTGTGTGGGACGTATTATTAAATGGTTTGAAATAAAACAAGTAAGTTTGATAAGGAGTTAGTAATGCATGACATTTGGAATCCCTGGCATGGATGTGTAAAGTATTCAGAAGGGTGTATGAATTGTTACATGTATGTTTTGGATAAGATGAGAAATCAAGATGGTTCACATATATATAAGACCAATGATTTTGCATATCCACTCTCTAGAAACAGAGATGGTACATATAAGATACAAAGTGGAGAAAAGATAAGAGTCTGTATGACAAGTGATTTCTGTTTAGAAGAAGCAGATATATGGAGAGATGATGTCTGGTCAATGATCAGAAGAAGGCAGGATGTCATTTTCTATATACTTACTAAAAGAGCAGAAAGACTTAAAGAATGCTTACCAGATAACTGGGGTGAAGGATATGAGAATGTAATACTTAATGTTACATGTGAGAATCAGAAACGCGCTGATGAACGTATACCTATTCTATTAGATATTCCTGCAAAACATAGAGGAGTAATGTTAGCACCTCTTATTGGCCCTATTGATTTAGAAAAGTATTTAGATGGACGCATAGAAGAAGTGACATGCGGTGGAGAGAATTATGGTGGTACAAGAGCATGTGACTTCGATTGGATTAAATCTTTACATAATCAATGTGTGAATAAGAATACAACATTCACTTTTATTGAGACAGGATCTCATTTTGTGAAGGATGGTATTCATTATCGAGTAAAAGGGAAAGTGGCTCAGACAAGAATAGCTTATCGTTCTAGAATGAATTATCAAGGAAAGAAACCTGTATATCATCTTTATGATTTCTTTGATAATGAATTAAGAGAAGATCAATTGTATAAAAGAGAATTCAGTGAGCATTGTATAGAATGTGCATCAAAACCTATATGTAATGGATGTGCAAGAAGATTTGGATGTAAACAATGTCTTTGATAATGAGAAAAAAGAAGTTTCAAATAGTATGAATAAGTAGAAGACTATAAGAGTAATTCTTATAGTTTTTTTTGATACGTTTAAAGGAGACTGATGATGGAAAATGATAAACCAAGATTATCTCTAGATGAGCAGATTCAACATTTGAAAGACAAGGGAATACTTTTCAATATCATGGATGAGGAATCAGCCAAACAATATCTCAAGTACAACAATAATTATTATAAGCTGACTTCTTTTAGAAAAAATTATGATAAACATCCAGGTGGAAAAAATGAGGGAAAGTATATTAATTTGGAATTTGCGTATCTAGTAGATGTGTCAATCATTGATATGCGTCTTCGCTATAGAGTAGTAGAAATGGCTTTGGACATTGAACATCATACGAAGCTACAATTATTAAGGAAAATGGATGAGTATGATGAAGATGGTTATCAAATAGTCAAAGATTATATTGGTTCTTTGGATGACAGGCAAAAGAATTATTTTGAATCTGAGATTAATAGGAACAGAAGAGGTATCTATTGCAGGGATATTATTGAAAAATACGAAGGTAATTATCCTGTTTGGGCATTTATTGAAATAATATCGTTTGGGAAATTGGTTGGATTTTATCACTATTGTGCTAATCGTTTCTCTGATAAGGAAATGAAATATGATTATTATGGGTTGTTAACTTGTAAAAAAATTAGAAATGCATCAGCTCATAGTAATTGTATATTAAATGATTTGAGATCTCATACTGCAGAACATCGAACAAAGAAAGACATTACAGAAGAACTAATGAATATTCCGCATATGAATTCTAATTTCAGAAAGAATAGAATGAGTAACGAGAGAATTCAACAGATTATTACATTATTGTATATGCATAAGAAAATGGTAAGAAGTGAAGGAGTTGCCTTATATGAAAGTGGGGAATTGAAGAAATTAATAAGAAGGATTGATAGAAATTCTACCTATTATAAGACAAATAAATTAATCCAAGGGACTTTCAAATTTCTAGGATTAGTAGTTGACAGTTGGTTTTAGACAGTGTAACATTGCAGTAGATGAAAAAAGATATTCTTTTACAGTAGTGGCATTGTGCAAACGATGTTTGCTCGGGTTTTCTATTAAAAGACCTCTTCGGAGGTCTTTTTTGTACATGAAAAACACATGTTTCCATGTGTCTTGCTTAATAGTTGGATTGTAGTAAGTAAAAAGACGCTTCAAAATTCTCAGATCAGTCATTGACAGTTGGTTTTAGACAGTGTATCATCGTGACAGGTGGAAAAAGATATTCTTTTACAGTAGCGGCATTGTGCAAACGATGTTTGCTCGGGTTTTCTATTAATAGACCTCTTCGGAGGTCTTTTTTGTACATGAAAAACACATGTTTCCATGTGTCTTACTTAATAGTTGGATTGTAGTAAGTAATATGATGCTTCTTACAATAAGCATTGATTGCAGCTCTCCAGTCAGTATTTTTAGTATACTCTACTAAATAAGTCGCAATACCTTTTTCCTGGCATGTACTTAAATATTTCTTTAAGCGTGTTGATACTTCAGTATCCTGTTTTACATACTTCTTCCCTTGTTTCTTAGTCATCATACTACTCTGGTTTACACCTGCAACCATCTTAGAATTCTTATAAACAGTTTCTCTATAATCATAGGCATTATTCACAATAACCTTTAACTTATTCTGATTTGCTTCCTTAATAAGAGCATCTAATGCATCTGCATTATCAATCTTACTGATAAAAATACCATCAGCCTTTAAAGTTTCAGCTTTGTGATGTGGTTTCTTTAAACTCATATAGAAATAAATCTGTTTAGACTTCTTTCTTAAAACCTTCATATCTTCTGTAGTTAAACCTTTACTTCTCACTACAATAAGATCATAATGCTTTTTCATTTTAAGAAGCTCACCCTTTTTCTTTTTAGTAAGGACTGCATATGTACTCGCTTGTGATTTAACAGCTGTTTTAGAAGAACATCCAGTTAATACAAAGAAAGCACATAATATTAGTGTTAATATTTTTTTATACATTTTCTCATACCTCGCATCTCTTACATTATCACAATTTTTTCATTATGTGAACCTTGATTGTTTTAAGTAAGAAGTAGTTCTATAATAAATATTCAAAAGGGGAGAATTTTATGGCACAATATGAATCACAGTATGAGAGAATGATCAAGCAGCCAATCCCTTCTCTGATACTTACTCTCGCATTACCAACAACAATCTCAATGTTGGTTACTAATATCTATAACATGGCTGATACGTATTTTGTTTCTACAGTAGGGACAAGTGCAACAGGTGCAGTAGGAATTGTTTTTGGATTGATGGCGATATTACAAGCCTTTGGCTTTATGTTTGGACATGGAGCAGGCGCAAATATATCAAGAAGACTAGGGGCAAAAAGAGTAGAAGAAGCACGTATATTTGCATCTACAAGTTTTTTTGGTTCACTCTTTTTTGGCGCTTTGATTGCGGTACTTGGTCTTATATTCCTAAACCCACTTATGTATTTAATGGGTTCAACTTCTACTATATTACCTTATGCAAGAGCCTATGCTTTCTTTATTTTGATTGCAGCGCCTGCCATGACTTCATCATGTGTGATGAATAATATATTAAGATATGAAGGACAAGCATCACTTGCAATGATTGGACTCACATCCGGTTCTATTATTAATATCTTTGGTGATTATATTTTTATGCGAATATTTCATATGGGTGTCACTGGTGCAGGACTCTCTACTGCCCTGTCTCAATATATCAGTGCATTCATTCTCTATTCTATGTATCACAAAGGAAAGACACAAAGCTGCTTTAAATGGCAATATGTAAGTTTAGAAAAATATGTTATAGGAAGTATTGTTGCGGTAGGATTCCCATCACTCTGTCGTCAGGGATTAAATAGTATCAGTGTTATGACTCTTAACTTTGCGGCAGGAATCTATGGAGATGAAGCGATTGCGGCAATGAGTGTTGTGAGTCGTATATCCAATCTCATCTTCTCGGTAGGAGTAGGAATAGGTCAGGGTTTCCAGCCAGTATCAGCATTTAGCTATGGTGCTAAACGATATGACCGTTTGAAACAGGCATTTATTTTCACAGTGACTCTTTCTACTATTCTATTAAGTATTATTAGTGTCATCTGTTTATGCTTCACAAAACCGCTTCTCTTACTCTTTACACAGGATAGTCAAGTACTCTCTATTGCGCAGCTTGCGATGAAATTTGAATGTATTGCGATATTCTTTATGGCTATTAGTATCGGCGCAAATATGTTATTCCAAAGTATTGGTAGAAGTGTCATAGCGACATTCCTAGCTGCTTTAAGAAGTGGTTTGGCTTTTATCCCACTTGTTATCCTATTGCCTCACATATGGGGTATTACAGGTTTAGCCTTATCTCAACCTATAGCTGATTTATGTGCAAGTATTATTCCTATTCCCTTTATTTTTAGTTTATTCAAGGAATTATCCTAAAACTGTGGTATAATCGTTTCGGTGATTAAAATGAAAAATATGAAACAAACAATATTAGAATATGTAAAAGTTATTCTTGTGACAGTGATTCTTACATATGGTTTCTTATTCTTTGTCCAGATTTCTCATGTAGAAGGACAATCTATGGAACCTAATTATCATGAAGGGAACATTGTCTTAGTTAATAAGCAGTTCTATCATTATGATGATGTAAAATATGGTGATGTTATCATTGCGAAATGTAATATATTAGGACAGCAGAGACAGATCATTAAAAGAGTCATTGGCAAGCAGGGTGATACAATAGAATGTATTGATCATGAACTTTATCGTAATGGTAAGAAAGTCAATGAAACATATATCAATGAACAAATGACAGACAGTAATTGGACTTATACAGTTCCTAAAGGTGATGTCTTTATTATGGGGGATAATAGAAACCATTCTACAGATTCCCGTTATATAGGTGCTGTTTCTTTTAAGAAAGAAATAGTTGGTAAAGTATTCTTTAAGGCCTTCTAGTAAAGGTCTTTTTTATGTTACAGATTAGATTTCACTAACTTAGCAAGCGAAAAATAGGAATTTACTAAATTCCATAAATAATAACGCTTACATATGATAATTACAAAATTAGGCTTTGCATATTGTAAATTTCTCTGTTATTATGGGGTTAAAGTAGATAGGAGCTAACATAATCTATTTAGAAAGGATGAAAAAATGGCTAAGAAATTCGAAATTACTAGAGGTAATGCAATCTTAAACTTCTCTGAAGAATTCTGTCAGAGTAGATGTGAATTAGTGGAAAGTGAATCTTTCTCTAAAGTATTGGAGAAATTCATTAAGAATCAGCGCAGATTAGAAACACAGTTATATATTTATTTACATGAACGCAATGCGGATGATTTCTTCTTATTAGGAGATTTAAGAAGCATTTTCAAGTTATTACTTGTACTTGATGCAGAACAGGTTTGTGCATTAAGACCAGAATATGCAGTGTATTTTGAAGATCTTGATATGTTCGTAAAGTTAATTGAAGACATTTATTTATACTGGAGAAAACTTCAGAGATATGCAATTGTTTTCAATGACTCAAAGAAATCAGGTTACCAGAGTGTACAGTTCGCTGATGCTCAGGAAGAATTTGAAAAACTTGTATTAGAAGTATATCGTTCAATGCAGAGGGCTGTAGGTAAGAACGATAAGGTATTAAGACAGATTACAGCAGGTGTGAATGCTGGTTTAACTGTTACTCACTTAACTACAGGTTTACCTGATGATTATGAATGTTTAAAGGATGTTCCATTCATTGAACAGGTTGTTATTCATCCACCATTTATCACTTATTCTAAGAGAAACAAAAGAGATGGTGTATTCCCAGAAAGTAGAACAAATCCAGTTACTGACTTAACATTTAATCCTGATCAGTGGTTATGTTACCCTGCAAAGGTTGGTAAGTTATTATGTTTCGTTTACTTCAATACTAAGTTTATGGCACAGGGTGTTACTTTATGTAACTTATTTGAACTTGCTGATGAATCAGAATATAGACATAATAAACCAGATCTAGTATATGTATATGGTTATGAAGACGGTAAGAAGGATCAGTCATTCTTCCAGGATGACAAGAACGATATGATGGTTGCTAAACTATCAGCAAGTGATGAATTCGATTACTTTGGATATATGAAGAAGATGTGTTTAACACTTCACAACGTATCTAACATCAACCACCACAAATTACCTATCCATGGTGCTATGATCCAGATGAAGTTACATGATGGTTCTGAAAAGAATATCGTCGTAATGGGTGACTCTGGTGCTGGTAAATCAGAAACTATTGAACAGATCAAGGCTTATGGTGAAGCTTATATCGAAGATATCAAGACTATCTATGATGATATGGGTTGCTTATCATTAGTTGACGGTAAAGTAAAGACTTCAGGTACAGAAGTTGGTGCCTTCGTTCGTCTTGATGACTTAGATGCTGGTTACAGCTTTAAGGAATTAGATAGATCTGTATTCATGAACCCAGATAAGGTCAATGCACGTATCGTAATTCCTATTACTGATTATAAGGATGTTATCGCTGATCATGATGTAGATATCTTCTTATATGCTAATAACTATGAAGCTGAAGGTGAAGCCTTAGAATTCTTTGACAATGAAGAAGATGCATTAAAGGTATTCAGAGCTGGTAACCGTATGGCTAAGGGTACTACTACTGAATATGGTTTAGTTGGCTCTTATTTTGCAAACCCATTTGGTCCAGTTCAGAGAAAAGAACAGACAGAACCATTATTACAGGAATTCTTCCATAAGATGTTTGAACAGGGTGTACAGGTTGGTGTACTTCGTACAAGACTTGGTATTAAGGGTAAGGAATATGATGGTCCTAGAACTGCTGCAAAGACTATCTTACACTATGTAACTGGTGATGATGATCTTAAGGAATTACCAGAAGAACAGTAATGTCTCAAACACTTCAAGATTATTCTTGAGGTGTTTTTTTATACAATAATTTGATTGTTATCTCTATGAATACGCTTACAGTTATGATACTATTGATATCAAGGAGGCTCGGATATGGGTAAATTAGATAATAAAGTCGCTATCGTTACAGGCGGTAACGCAGGTGTTGGTAAAGCTATTGCAAAATTATTTGCAAGTGAAGGTGCAAAGGTTGTTATTTCAGCAAGAAGAAAAGAAGTATTAGAAGAAGTAGGTAAAGAAATTGAGGAAGCAGGAGGTACTGTATTATGTGTACCTACTGATATTTCTAAGATTGATGATGTAAAGAACTTAGTTGCGAAAACTGTAGAAACATTTGGTAAAGTAGATGTATTAGTGAATAATGCAGGTGTACTTGATAAAGGATTAAATGCGATTGATCGTATTGATTATGATGATTTAAATAGAGTTATTGATATTAACCAGAAGGGTACAATGTATTGTATGTCTGAAGCATTAAAGGTTATGACAAGTGGTGCTTCTATTGTAAATATTGCAAGTGTTGCAGGTCAGTTTGGTGCTGGAGGAGCAGTATATGTTTCTACTAAAGCAGCTATTATTGGTGTTACTAAACATACTGCAATGCGTTTTGCGAAAGAAAATATTCGTTGTAATGTTATTTGTCCGGGTAGTATCACTACAGATATGGCAGCAGGTTTAACACCTGATACAATGGATATGAAGATGATGGGTGCTATGAGTGCTCATAGTGATTTATCCCTTAAACCATGTAGTCCAGAAGATGTTGCAAGAGTCACTCTTTTCTTAGCAAGTGATGATGCAGCACCTATTACAGGACAGGTTGTAGTCACTGATTACGGTGTAGACTTATAATAGAGTGCAGCTTAGGCTGCACTTTTTCAATGTCTTTTATGCTAGAATTTATGTCTCTTGTGCAAGAATTATAGGCATTAAATCATATCTCATATAGAGTTGAAGTGTAGAAAGGAGTGAAATGATGAAACTAAAGAAAATACTAATCATTCTTATAACACTTATTGTTGTTGTGGTTGTCTCTACGCTTCTTTATTATAAGAATATGAATTATATTTCTGAAAACTGGAATATCGACTTCTCTTCAGAAAATACCATTGTCTATCAAGTAAAATCTTCTCCTTCATTTACTAATGATGGAATATATTATGAGGTACAGGAAGTTAAAAATAAAAATCTTCCCATTACATTGAATAATAAGGAGTAACTAAATAGACTTGGGGTTTACTCAAGCTTTGAAAAAGTCAGGGGTATGAACTCCTGACTTTGCTTTTATGCTGTAAACTTTTTAGGGGCAGTTTTCTGCCATCTATTTTGTTTATTTCATAAATCATTTATCATGTTCTTAAGGTCAATAAATCTATAGAAAGAAAAAAAAGGATAAGCATCGAAGTTTGGCCACCGAAATGCTTATCCTGTCCAATAAGAACACTATGATAATAATAAAACTTTCATCTAAAATCAAGCATATTACTGAAAATCAATATAAAAAGATTATTCAATCCCTGAACTTCAATGAACTGTCATGCCCTAAATGTAATTCCAAAGGTCTTCGTGCACATGCATCTTATAGCCGCTATGTTGACATCTTTAAACGCAGTCATAAAGTCGCAATACAAAGATTAAGATGTCCTGAATGCGGATCTACTCATGCAGTCCTCATTGAGGATATGATTCCTTATTCCATTGCTTCTTATAGCTTGATTATTGAGGTTATAGCTGACATGGACTTTCTTGAATCTTCTCATGCTGCTTATCTTAAAGATAAGTATCTGACTTATCCCTTTGATTATGATTCCTTCTGTGAAATGAATACCAGAAAAAATTGCCTTGATTTTTTTACGCTTCTTCACATGACTTTTATATAGTACAGCTCTTTTTGCTGATATTCTTTCCTTATAAATACGAAAGGAGCTGTATTATATATGAAAACTAGTAATAATTCTCCATCTGACAAAGAAGCAGCTAAAAACGATACCCCTAATGCGCTCATTTCCGATAATGATCTGCTAAAGTTCTTCAACCTGAAAAGAGAGAACGTTAAGGACTTCTCTATCACCCACAGAAAGGACGGAATGTACGTCAATATCACGCTTAATAAGGACTGGGTTCAGTGCCCCGTATGCGGACATATGACAAGCAGGGTGAAGGACTACACGGATAAGAAGATAACTCATTCCGTTATGACCACCACCAACTGCTATATCATCTATCATGCAAGAAGGTACCAGTGTCCTCACTGCAAGAAGACATTCTATGAAAATAACCCCTTCACTTTTGGAGGAAGACTCTCTGTTGCTACTGTATTCAATGTTCTCAGAGATCTCAAGTCTCCAAATGCAACCTTTACTGATGTTGCTAGAAGATATGGCATATCCGCTACATCTGTTATTAATATTTTTGACAGGCATGTTCACATCTCCAGAAGACAGCTTCCTGAATGCCTGGCTCTGGATGAAGTGTACGCCTTCAAGTCTCATGACAGTAATTATGTCTGTGTGATTGTAGACTACCTGGACAAGAAAATTGTGGATGTACTTCCGTCAAGACGCAAGTACGACCTGCTGAATTATTTCATGCTCATTCCACCGGAGGAGCGCAACAAGGTTAAATATGTCTCATTTGACATGTGGGAAACATATAGAAT
>ERZ827496.288-NODE-288-length-75948-cov-6.620558_pt1 | contig 75948 bp, 107 predicted proteins | sample MGYA00519769_ERZ827496 | MGnify/ENA primary metagenome ERZ827496 (study PRJEB31778, sample SAMEA3449327) | human gut metagenome | biome: human gut; feature: human-associated habitat; material: faeces | place: United Kingdom | collected 2010/2012 ...
TTTATTTATTAACCACAACATATTTTTATAATCGAAATAATGAAAGAGTAATAAGATCAGGACTCTTAGAAAATAATTACAATTTCTAGGAGTCCTTTTAAAAGGGGTGAGCATCGTGAATAAAATTGAAATAGTTGATAAAGAAACAAATACTAAAGCAACATATGTTTTACAAGAGGATGCAAGAAGTGATGAATATTATAATCAGTATGAGGAGTTATTAAAATTTTTAATTAGTGGAGTATTAAAAGTTAGCAAATTCAGTTTGTATATAGTAATAAACCTTCTAAAGTTATTTATAAAAGTAACAGAAGGTTTATTACTAAATGGATATGAGCCTTTTAAAAAGGTAGTAGATACTAAGGAGAATTTTTTAAATAGAATAGCTGAAAAAGAAATTAACAAGCACGAGGTCAATTATACAGTAGCAAAACTAACAAGACACACATTTGAATTTGAAAGAAGTGAGTTATATTCCACAACATATAAATATCTTCAAGAAAAGCTGAAAGATTTTGCAGACAATAACGTAGCGATTAACCATGATATTTATAAAGATATATTAACCAAAGTAGATATACTTACTGTAGAGGCGGATAAGAAGGCATTACAGGAAGGATACCATTATGCAAAACTTACTAAATATAATTTATCAAATAAAGAAGTATATAACGATTTCTTACAATATCAAATAATGCGAGGTGAAGGGGATGGCAAGGCTAATAAGGAATACAGAGCAAGTGGAGATTGATAGTAATTTACAACAACTTTTACATTATGGTGAGATCATAAAGCCGATACCATATTATAAGAATTATTTTGTTACAAATACAGGGAGAGTATTTAGTGCAAAAAGAAAAATAGAATATGATACTCTAAGAGGTGATAACTACCATTGTATACTTTGGAAAGAAATTAAGCCACGATTAATAAATGGTTATTTAGCAATAAATATTATAAATGATCAGGGGAATAGAAAAACAGAGTATATACACTATTTAGTATATATAGCATTTAATAATTATCTTGATAAGAGAGTTCTTAAAATAGTACATAAAGATCGTAACAAATTAAACAACAATATAAATAATCTAGCAGTTACTTGGAGAAAAAAAGGGGATTATCAGGAGCATAAGAATTGGTTATATCGTGAGAATATGCGACAAATTTATAATGAGTAATCGACTGAGGGAGCATCATAAAACTTATTTAAGAGGGTATCCCAATAAAGCACATTGAAGAGGGGGTTATAATACTTGATAAAACTATAAATAATAGTGGTTGAGAGAGTATCCCTCTTTCAAGGTGTATCCCAAAAAATCAAGCTGATAATTTAATTTTAAAAAATAAAAATAATATAAAGGGAAGAGGGATAAACAATATGGAAACAATGAAAGTTTAGGGGACATAATACTAAATTATTGCTACAATTATTATATAGATATGACATATGAACAAAAAGAGTATCTAGAAATAATATAAATTTTTTATAAGGGGGCAAGGTGAGTAAAATGGGATTAAGAGTAAGAAAAAGCATTAAATTAGGAAAACATGTGAAATTAAATGTTTGGAAAAATGGAGTAAGTTATCATGTACCTAATAATAAAAATACAAAAGTAAAAACTAAGATAAGTACTCCAGTAAGAACTCAACAAAAAACAATGCCAATAGAAACAAAACATATACTTATAAAATATATTAATTTTATAGTTAAAATAATATTAATATCTTAACCAATATTATTATTTTAGAATTATATATTGATTTTTGTTTTTTAAAGTGATACACTTTTTAAAAAGAGAAGTGACACACTTTACAGATAGGAGGTTTTTTATTTGGCTGTTTCAAAAGACAATACAAGAATAAATGTGAAACTCTCAAAAGCAGACAAGGCTCTTTTAAAAGAGTTAATGGAAAAGGAAGGATATAAATCAATGTCAAAATTTGCAGAGAATATCCTTATTAATTACATGAAAAATAAAGAAAAATAAACATAAAAAAACCTACTTTTTTGATCGCGCCAACAATCAAATTGTACAGAAACTGTAGCAAAGTAGGTCTATCTTGTATCACATATATCAATATTGTATTTATATTATATCATGCATTTATTATATTTTCAATTCTTTAAGATAGATAAAACTTGCTACAAATCGATAAAATTCAACAGGAGGAAAAGAAATATGTCTAAATTTAAAAGCAGTAATGAATCTATATTTATAGCAAGTTCAAAATTAGCACAAGGTTTTACTGTTATACCTAATGAAATTATGAATGACATGAAGTTGATGGGTCCAGATGCTTATTTTGTATTCGGTAAAATTTTACAATACATAACCAATCCTGATCATAAAATTACAATACAGGGTTTATCTACTCAATTAGGAGTAAGTAAAACAAGAGTATCTAACGGTCTAAATAAACTTATAGAAATCGGTTACATAAAAAGAACACCTCTAAAAAACGGTAACCTTACAAATGGTTATTTATACGAAGTTTTTAGCGAAAAACAAAACGTAGATATTACGAACGTAAACGATAACGTAAATACGAACGTAAGCGAAAAAACTAATAACGATGAAAGCATTGAAAACACTACATCTCACCGTAATCCTAAAAACTGGGATACCGAAAATAGGGATACCAATTTCTGCGATACCGATTTTCGATACGCTAATAAAGAAAATAATAATAACAACTATATTAATAAAGAAAATGAAGTTGTTGTTGGTGTTGAAAAAGAAACAAAACTTATAGAATTATATAAGTCTTTTAAAATTGAAAAAAGATTTATGCCACATACTAAAAAACTACTTTTAGAATATGCAAATAAATTTGATTTAGATGTATTTGAACAAGTTTTTATAGCAGCAAGTGAAGAAAGTGTTAGTAAAAAATATGCTTATATGAAACAAGTTTTTGAAAATCTAGATAAAAAAAATATAGTAACTTTAGATGATTATCAAAAGGATCAAGCAGAATTTAAAAATAAAAAACAAAATAAAAAAGACAAAGGAAAAACTGTTACAAAAGATACTGGAAAAGAAAATAAAAAACCTTTAACAAAGTATCATGATACATTTAATGAACATTATAAAAATTATAGTCCAGAAGAATTAGAAAACAAACTTAGAAGAGTTAAAAATGAACATATAGAATCTAAATCTAATAATTACAATAATAACAGTAGTAACATAGAAAGAAAATTATATTTAACAGCAATTGAAAATGGTTTAAATTCTTTAAGTGAATTTTCTCAAGAAAGGGTAATAAATTATGCTTTAAATAATAATTTAGATATTCCAAAATAAGGGGGTGATAATATGCTAAAAATAAGAATTACATACAACCATGAAAGACCAGAAGAATTAGAAAGTGCTATTAAAAAGTTAGAAAAGGAATTTGAAATTATAAGTCAATCACAAGCTTATAAAAGCAGAGGTAAAAGTAAGTATTCTAGCATCTATTTAGATGTTTAAATAAAAAAATAAAATAAAAAAGTCGCCCACACAAAGATGAGCGACCCTGGAAGTTACAACTATGTTATAACTAACCGTAGCAAGTAAATTATAACATAGTTTTTCTCCAGGAGGAAGGGGAAGAATAATGAGAAGACATAAAGTCAAAATGTTCGACGATAATATGAATTTAGAAAAAATATTTTTTGTCGATGTATTGTCAGATGAAGAAAAGGCAATAAAAAGAAAAGAGGAAGAAATAAAAGATTTTTTGTATTCTAATCCAATTTTAAGATCACTTGCAATTAAAATTTTAGATTGGAGGGGTTGGAATGCAAAATGATAGTATAGAAATATTAGATAGAGATAAAAAAACAAAAGCAACTTATATTTTAAGCAAAGAAGAACATTTAGAAGGATATAAAGAAAAAACTGAATATAATTCATGGCTTGAGGTTGTATTTGCCTTTGTAATAAAATTTTGTAGATTTAGCTTATATTTAGTTATTAATCTTTTAAAAATGCTTATAAAGGTCATAGAGGGATTATTTTTAAGAGATTATGAACCTTTTAAACCTATTAGTGATGTTTATAAAGAAAAACAAGATAAAAAAGTAGAAGATTATATTAAAAGAAACACAAAACCGCATGCAGTAACTTCACACAACTACGAGTTTATTAGAAGTAAAGTATTTGCTCGTAACTATCTAAAAATAGATAAATTACTTTCTAATTGTGCAAAGCATGATGCGGAAATGAACGAAGATCTATATAAAGACATTATGAAAAGAATAGATATTATCATTACAGAAGCAGAAAGACAAGCACATGCAGAAGGATATAAATTTGCAAAGAAAACTAGATATAAATTTGAAAGCACAGAGGAATTTGACAAATATATTGAAGATAGAGTTTTAAGAGGGGAGGATTATCGTGAGTATAACAGAGAGCAACTGGAAGAACTTGATGAAAGATACAATTAAAGATTATTTATTTATAGGTGAAGATGCTGTTCCAGTTACAAACTTTGATGATTATTACATAACTAGTTTTGGAAGAGTATTTAGCAGCAAGAAAAGATTTGAGCATCAAACACTAGATAAAATTGATTATGGAAGTGTTGTTTGGAAAGAGCTGAAAGTTTTTTATACTCATAGATATAAAACTGTAACATTGGTCCAAAATGGTAAAAGAAAAAATATTCCAGTTCATAAATTGGTTTACGAAGGATTCTTTGGAGCATATAATACAAGATTTTTTAAAATAGTATTCAAAGATAATAATCCTGAAAATTGTAGAAGGTCCAATCTAAGATTAGAGTTTAGAAATAAATCTCAAAAGACTTTAAAAGAGTATGAAAGACAACAACGATTATATGAATTACTAGGGTAAATTTCCACTACCCTAGCGGATTAAAAATAACATAAAAAATGCTAAAGCCTCTACTCTAAATGAAAAATTGCTTTTAAAAGTGACAGGGACTATTCTAAAAATAGAAAGAGGTTTTAGCTATTGATTTTATAATGATGATAGTGGGTAAGAGTGACAAGGACAATCGATATGACAGGGACTATTTTTATCGACTATTTAGGTTTTAAAGTTGAATGATATTAATTAGAGAAAGGGTAAGAAAAATGAAAAATAATAACATTAAAAAATTATTTGAACAATGGGAAATTAAAAAATTTCTAGAACCATTTGAAGGAGAAAAAGTTAATGTATATGTATTAACTATTTGTGGGGTAGATTTTAGTATGTCAAATGCAACTGTAAAATATACAGATGATATTATTGAATTTAAAACTAAAAACTGTAAAACAAATATGGTTATTCAAGCGATTAAAAGTTTAGAAATAGATGAAACAACAGAAGTTGCCAGAGTTAAGGCTAAAACTGAAAACGGAACTTTTGTAAAATTTACTTATAAAAATATATAGGAATATGTTCCGATTGTAATTGGAAATGAAAGGTGTTAATCTTATATTGTATAAGACTTAAAGTTTTAGCTATATTACTAATATAAGTACTCCTTTCTTAAAGAATAACTACCTTTCCATCTGTGAGGTAGTTATTTTTTATTGTTAATTAGGAATATGTTCCGATTGAAGTTTTGAAAAAACAGTAGTATCATTAATAATATAGTTATCTAAGATTATATTTTTTTATTCCTAAAATATTTCTAGTTATCATTAGAATTTATGGTATGAAACAATACTCCCTAACCGCTCTTAACCCTCATCAAGAGCGGTTGTTTTTTTGTAAAAGTTAGGAATATGTTCCGATTTTCAAATAAGTATTGGAATGTTATAATTAAATTGTTAAAAGTATTTCTGTATCTTATATATGACCTATGATTATTTAGAAGAAAATCCATCTTGCGGAAGGTGGATTTTTTTTCTTTTCTAGTTTTTTTGTGGAATATTAACCAAATATTTTACATTTACGAGAAAAAGCAGTTATTTTAGAATAAATTTTATGATAATCAACAATATTTCAAAGGTAAGAAACGAGAAAAATCATAGTCTTAGAAAGTTAGCATACAAAACTAAACTAAGTAAAAGTACTCTCTTTAGACTGGAGAATAACGATACAGTACTGGATCTAGTAAAGCTAGAAAAAATAGCGATAGCTTTAGGTTGTAGAATAACTGACTTATTTGATTCTGAATACAAATAGTGTCCCGCAATGTGGGACAAATAGACAAAATGGCAATAAATGGAAGTATAATGTAAATAAGGTATAGAATTTTATGAAAATTAGTATTATAATATATCTACACAGAACGTAAGTTCGATATATCTATTTTCAAAAGGGGGAAAGAATATGGATAATGAAAGGGAAAAAGTAATACAAAGAATAAGCAAGGCTTTAAATGAAATATCAAGTATTTATGTTTTGTACAAATTAGAAAATTATATCAAGTGTGTAAAAAATAAGTGCTCTAAAAAAGAACACTTATAAAAAATAATTATTTTTTTTGATTGTTTAATCCATTAATTAGTGTGATAATAGCATCTACATACTTTTCATCTAAGAGAGATAGTCCTGATACTATCTCTTTTATTTTGGATCCATCATTAATGGTGGCGTTAACTAAAATTTCATTTAATGCTATTTCCTCTTTCGGTAAAGTATACATATCACCTTCTCCAGTCAAAAGCCATTGCTCATTTACATTATAAACACTACATATGGATTTTATAAGATATGGTTTCATTTCCACTCTTTCGGCTTCGGTATTTCCAATTATATCTCTAGAATATCCCATTCTTGCACCAAATTCAGTTTGGCTTAATTCCATATCATTTCTGACTTTTTTAATTCTTTTACCGATCATCAAAACACCTCCTTATATAAATATATAACATAACTAATTGTGTTGGTCAACACAAAACATGACATTTTTAAAATAAAAAATGTTTTATTTACTCAAAATGTGTTGTAAAACACAAAAAAATAGTTTATAATGTAACTAACAACACAAAAGGAGGGGGATAATATGAATTTAACAGAAAATAAAAAAGAGAAAAAAATCTTAGATGCAATAAACGATATGAGAAAACTTGATGACACACAATTAGATATAGTAATTGACTGTATAAAATCTTCTCTAAAAGTCCAATACCTATTAGGGTTAAACAAAAATAATTCTAACCCTTTAAAATCTGAATAGTAGGTTGAAAAAAATGAATATGGAAAGAGCTTTTAAAGGAATTTGGATTCCTGCTGAAATTTGGTTATCTAAAGAATTGAAAATAATGGAAAAGTTATTTTTAGTAGAAATAGATAGTTTAGATAATGAAGATGGATGTTTTGCAAGTAATGAATACTTTTCAAATTTCTTTGATTTATCTAAAAATAGATGTTCAGAGATTATAAAATCTTTAGAAAAAAAAGGTTTTATAGAAATAGAATACATCTATAAAAAAAATAAAAAATCAATAGAAAAAAGAATAATAAAGATTATTCGAAATATCGACCAACCTATTCGAAATATCGAAGGGGGTATTCGAGATATCGACCAGGGGTATTCGGAAAATCGAAGGGGGTATTCGGAAAACTGTGAAGATAATAATACAAATAATAATATAAGTATTAATAATACAAATAATAAAAAAGAAAAAAAGAAAAAAAGAACTGATTTAGATGTTCTTATAAATGAGTATACTTCTAACTCTTTCTTACAGGAAACAATAATAGATTTTATGAAAATGCGAAAGAGCATTAAAAAGCCTGTTACAGAAAGAGCCTTAAAAGGAATACTAAATAAACTAGATAAGTTAGCAACAACAGATGATATCAAAATAAAAATACTGGAAAACTCGATTGAAAATTGTTGGCAAGGAGTTTTTCCACTAAAAGACAACTTCAGTAACTACAACTCAAATAAACATCAAGACAATAACAATTCAAACATATTAGAGGACTTACAAAAATATCAAGGTTATATAGATCCCGAGAAAATGAAACCAGTAAGTCAAGATGACTTAGATGAAATAGACGAATTACAAAAAGAATTAGATGAAATGGGAGGCGGCAGCATAGAAAAATGGCTATAGAATATCAATGTGAGAAGTGTAGAGATTTGGGATACACTTTACAAGAAGATAAAGAAGGCTATACTCAAGCCGTTCCTTGTGAATGTATCAAGAAAAGACAAATAAAAGAAAAGTTAGAAAGATGTGGCCTAACGAATTCTTTTAAAAAGAAAACTTTTTTAAACTTCAAAACAGATACAGAACATCAGAAACAGGCGAAATTACGAGCCATGAGCTACTGTAAGAAGTTTAAAGAGGAAAAGGGTAGTTTCTTATTAACTGGAAAGCCGGGAACGGGAAAAACCCATTTAGGAATTGCAATGATGATGCAACTCGTAAATCAAAATGTAGGATGTAGATATGCTGAATATGTTAGCTTAATTATGAAACTAAAACAATGTTGTATGGATCCAATTAATTACAACAAAGAAATAGAACAGTATAAGAATTGCACTGTGCTATTCGTTGATGATTTACTTAAAGGTCAAACAAGCGAAGCTGATAGAAAGTATATCTATGAAATAATAAATTATCGTTACATGACAGAAAAACCGATTATAGTAAGTACAGAAAAATCACTAGATGAATTGATGGATTATGATGCTGCTATAACTAGTAGAATCATAGAAATGTGTAGAGAAAACATAATCGAGTTTAAAAATGTACCAAATATGAGAATTAAGGGGGTTTAGAAAATGCCACGCAACACCTTGGGTGACCTAAATAATCATTTATTCGCTCAATTAGAACGTTTAAATGACGAAGAGATAACAGGAGAAAAATTAGAAGATGAAATTATAAGAAGTAAAGCAGTTATAGGAGTTTCAAAACAAATTATTGCCAATGCAAATGTTGTATTAAAAGCAAAATCCATAGAATTAGAATATGGTAAAAACAATGAAAAAGAAATGCCTAAAATGCTAGAAGGTGGTGAATAATGAGCGAAAAACCACATAAATGGAGTGAAGAAGAAAAAAAGTATCTTGGAGAAATTACTCCAGGGAAACATCGTAAGGAAATATTAGACTTAATGAACGAAAAATTTGAGTATAAATTCAAACTAAGTCAAATAACAAGTGCAATTAAAAGATATGGATATAACACAGAGTTTGATGGCCAGTTTCAAAAGGGACATAAAACGTGGAATAAAGGGACTAAAGGACTCACTGGTTCAAATAAAACTTCTTTTCAAAAAGGTTGTAAACCTTGGAATAAAAAAGAAATTGGTAGTGAAAGAATTGATAGTAATGGATATATTCTAATGAAAGTAAAAGAACCTAATGTGTGGAAGTTGAAGCATAGGATTCTATATGAAAAATATCATAATATCAAATTAACACAAGATGATGTAGTTATATTTGCTGATCAAAACAAATTGAACTTAGAAAAAGATAATTTAATATTAATTAATAAAAGTCAATTACTAAGAATGAACCATGAAAAATTAATTTTTCATGATAAAGAATTGACGAAAACGGGTTCAAATATAGCTAAATTAATAATGAAAGTTAGTGAAAGGAAAAGTAAAGATGAATAATGTAGTTTTAGTAGGACGATTAACAAAAGACCCAGAGTTAAGATACATACCTAATTCTGGAACACCTGTTGCTACTTTTACGATGGCAATAGACAGAGATTATAAGAAAAAAGATGGGACAAAAGAAACAGACTTTATACCAATAGAAGTTATAGGGAAAGCAGCTGAATTTTGTGCTAACTATTTATCAAAAGGAAGATTAATAGCAGCACAAGGAAGCATCAAAGTAGATAGATATCAAACTCAAGAAGGGGAAAACAGAACATTTACAAAAGTCAGTGCAAGAAATGTACAAGCATTGGATTATGCAAAAGACAATAGTAGTAAACCAAATTTTGAACCAACTGCAGGTCTAGATCCTAATGGTTTCCAAGCAATAGATGACGAGGATATACCATTTTAGAAGGGAGTAAGTAAAATGATGAAAGATAAAGCATGTTGTTATGACTGCTTATACATGAAAAATGAAAGAGGAATAAAAAGTTGTAAAAAAACAAACAAGGAAATAGTAAATCCATTTGATAATGTTTGCAAGAAGTTCAAATGCTTTCAATGTACTAAACATGAAAGAGAGGAATGTCAATGTTATACGAACTTTTAAAAATATTGACAGCTTTTTATGCTGGATTTTTCTTAGGAGTTTGTTGGTTTGCAATGAATGATGATTAAGGGGGAAGGTAAATGAGTATAGGGGGATTTCGTTAGAGAAAAAAGACTTTATATGAAGAAAAGCAGAAGTAATTTAGCAAAAGATGTAGGGGTTACAGAAAGCTATATAGCAAAACTAGAGAATGGGGTTATAACAAATCCTACTCTAGTAGTGCTAAAAGGACTTTCGAAAGCTTTAAATGTATCACCATTAGAGTTTTTTAAATAGGAGGAGAAAATGAAAGAGATAAAATTAAAACAACTATCAATAAGCAATTTTAAAGGCATATCAAAATTAGACATAAATTTCAAAGATATCACAACAATATCAGGCCAAAATGCAACTGGAAAATCAAGTATATTTGATGCTTTTACATGGTTATTATTCGATAAAAACAGTAAAGGAGATAGCAAATTTGAGTTAAAACCTTTAGATGAAAATAACGAATATATAAGAGGTTTAAATCCTCATGTAACAGGCATCTTAGAAGTAGATGGATTAGAAGTAAAACTATCAAAAGAATATAAAGAAAAATGGACCTCTAGAAGAGGAGAAAGCGAAAAAGTATTTGATGGGAATACAACAAAATATGAAATTGATGATATTCCAGTTAAAAAATCAGATTATAACAAGCAAATAAATGAAATAGCAGACGAAGAAACATTTAAATTATTAACTAACCCTTTTCATTTTCCTTCTCTTAGTTGGAAAGAACAAAGAAAAGTCATCTTAGAAGTTGCTGGAGGGAATATATCAGTAGATGATGTTGTAAAAACTGATAAAGATTTAAATTTAGTAAAACAAGATCTAGAAAAAGAAGATGTATCAAAGCTAATAGACAGTAAAAAAGGTAGCATTAAAAAACTAAGAGAAAATAAAAAGTCAATTCCTTACAAAATCGAGGAATTAATGGAAACAGTAGTTGATTTAGATGTAAAAGAAGTTGAAAAAGAAATAGCATTTAAAGAAAGTAAGTTAAAAGATATAGACAATAAAATAAGCGATATAGCTAATAGTAGTAAAGAATTATTAGCTAAAAGAAATGAAGTAATGAAAAAAATAAGTGAAAATGAAAACTTAATCGAAGAAGAAAGACAAGCTGACAGAAAAGGTTATGACAATAAAGTAAGAATATTAGAAGAAGAAAGAAGAAAAGAAGAAAAAGATTTATATTCACAACAACAAAAGAAAAATGAATGTGAATATAAAATAGATGGACTAACTAGAAAGTTTGAAATGCTAAAAAATGAAGCTGCTAAATTAAGAGAAGAATTTAGTGAAATTCAAGCTGAGAAAGTTGATTTTAGTAGTATAAAAACAGAGTGCCCTACTTGTAAACGACCTTTTGATGAATCAGACATAGAAGAAAAACAAGCAGAATTAGAGAAAAACTTCAATCTTGATAAAGCTAGAAGAAAAGAAGAAGTAATAGAAAAAGGCAAAATAAAAGTTAAAGAACAAGAAGATATTCAAGAAGATATCGAAAATTATACTTTAAAGCTTTCTGAGATAGAAAATAATATAAACATCAAGAAAGAAAAAATAAATCAGCTAGAAAGCCAAATAGGAGGTATTTCTTATACGCCTAGTGATGCAACGAAAGAAAAAATATTAAAACTTAAAAGAGAAAACAACAAGCTTTTAGAAAGTTTACAAGAAGATGATACATATCCAGATAAATCAGGACTTTTAATTGAAAAAGGAGAAATTAATACACAACTAAAAGGGTTATATAGTCAATTAGGAGCAGTTAAAAATAACAAGAAAGTAAATCAAAGAATAGAAGATCTAAAAGCAGAGGAAAAACAAATCGGAGTAGAAATAGCAAGACAAGAAGGTCTTATAATGCTATATGAAAAGTTTATTACTAAGAGAGTAGAACTTTTAGAAAAAAATATAAATAAGCATTTTAAGAACGTAAGCTTTAAATTATTCTCTACTCAAGTTAACGGAGCTATTGCAGAAACCTGTGAGGCAACTATAAATGGAGTACCATTTTCTAATGCAAATACTGCAGGTCAAATAAATGCTGGTATAGATATAATAAACACTTTATCCGAGTATTTCGAATTAGTCGCACCTATATTCATTGATAATAGTGAATGTGTAAATAAAATAGCAGATGCTAAAGGTCAATTGATTAAGTTGGTAGTCACAGAGGATAAAGAAATAAAAATAAATGAATAGGTGTAAAAATGAAATGGAGCATAGAAGAAGAAAAGTTTTTAGAAGAAAATTATAAATTAATATCAGATGAAGAAATAGCAAAATATTTAGGGCGAACATTATCTTCAGTTAGAGGAAAGGTTAATTTTGAAAAAGCTAAGAGACATAAACAAGATAGATTGACTAAGAAAAATAACTATCTGACAGAAGAACAAAGGAAAGAAAAAGTTAAACGCATATTGTTACTAGCAACAGGACTAATTGTTAAGTGACTATATACATAGAAATATATAGTCAAACATATAGAAAAGTGGACACATTAGTCTTTTGTATATGGCTTAACAAGAGGTTTCAAGGGTTAGTGACTGCTTTTATGGAAACATATATTGCAGATATGAACTATGTTGAGTAGTAAGGTAAACACACACTTTTAGATGTAATCGTCAGTCTGAAACTCTGTGAGTGCTAACCAAGAAACAATGCTAATGTCCTGTATTGATAACAGGGAAACACATATCCTCTACTTGACATTCCCAAGACGAAAAATTCTCCGAAAGGAAGGTGTCCAGAGATGGAAAATAAAATTGAATATTGTTTTGTTGTAGATAAAAACAATAGACCTTTAGCTCCAACTAAAGTAAATAAAGGTTGGTATTTGATTAGAAAAGGTCGAGCAAAATTAAAAAGTAAATATCCTATGGTAATTCAGTTAGAAAAAGAAGTTGAACCTGATGACGAAGATGAAAGTCATATGGTTTGTGGAATTGACGATGGTAGTTCTCATGTTGGAATAGCAATTGTTCAAAAATGTCCAAGTAAAAATAAAGTTGTATTTAAAGGAACTATTGAACAAAGACAAGATGTAAAACACTTAATGGATGTTCGTAGAGGATATAGACAATACCGTAGATATCATAAAAGATATCGTAAACCTAGATTCAATAATAGAGCATCTTCAAAAAAAACTAATAGATTAGCGCCAAGTATTAAACAAAAGAAAGATTCTATTCTTAGAGTTTTATATCAATTAAATAAATGGATAAATATTAAAGAATATTATCTTGAAGATGTAGCAATAGATATAAGAGCAATGACCGATGGATATAAACCTTATAATTGGCAATATCAGAAGAATAATAGATTAGATGAAAATCTTAGAAAAGCGACAATATTAAGAGATAGTTGTAAATGTCAAGAATGTGGAAAAACAAATACTGTACTTGAGGTTCATCATATTCGAGCAAAGAGATTTGGTGGAGCAAATACTATTGGGAATCTCATTACTCTTTGTTCTTCTTGTCATCAAAAGACAGAAGGGAAAGAACGAGAATTTGAAGAGAGATATTTCACCAAAATAAAAAGTAAGCCAAAAAGATTTGATTATGCAATGCATGTCATGCAAGGTAAAAATTATCTTAGAGAAAATATTAAACAATTAGGAATATTACATCTTACAACAGGTGGAGATACTGCAAATAAAAGAATTGAATGGAATATAGAAAAATCTCATTCAAACGATGCTATTTGTATAACAAATTGTTTTCCAGATACTTGCAATATAAAAGAATGGATGATTAAACCGATGCGTAGAAAATCAAAAGCAAAAACAGATAATGTATTAGGAATTAAACATAGAGATTTGGTTGAATATACTTACAGAAATGGAGAAACTCATAAAGGATATGTTACAGCATTATATCCACATTTGAACGCATTAAATTTTCAAAGTCCTACAAAACATTGCAAAAAAGTCAATGTAAGAAAATGTAGATTACTTTGGAAATATAATAAAATTTATTGGTTAGATAGTGTGATATAAACACATTTGTCTATAATTAAACATAATTAAACACTAAAAAGTTAGGAGAGTGACGAGTATTGAAAAATCAAATAATTAAACAATCTCAAAATATTGCAGAAAAACCTAAAACTGTTACAGACGAAGTTTTAGAAAGGGTAAGAGAGTTACAAGCAAGTAAAGAATTAGTAATACCAGAGAATTATGCAGCACAAAACGCTTTAAAATCAGCTTATCTAATCTTACAAGAAACAAAAGATAAAAATAAAAGATGTGTATTAGAAACTTGTACAAAAGTAAGTATAGCAAATTCTCTTTTAGATATGATTATTCAAGGATTAAGTCCTTCGAAAAAGCAATGTTACTTTATTCCACATGGAAATAAACTCCAACTAACTAAAAGCTATATGGGAACTATAGCTGCAGCGAAAAGAAGTAAATATATAAAAGATGTGAAAGCTTATTGTATCTATGAAGGCGATGAAGTTGAGTTTGAGTATAAAAATGGAAATATAAATGTAATAGATTATAAACCTGATTTAAAAAATATAGATAACTCAAAGATAATAGGAGCATTTGCTGTTGTTATAGGAGAAGAAGGGGTTTTACATACGGAATATATGAGTATGGCACAAATAAAAACATCATGGGCGCAAGGACCAACAAAAGGTAAAAGTCCTTCACATATAAATTTCCCAGATCAAATGGCTAAAAGAACTGTTATAAATAGAGCTTGTAAATTATATATAAATACATCAGATGATAGTGAGTTATTTGCAAGTGCATTTAATAGAAGCCCTTATTCAGATGATGAAGATGTTGTGACATTCCAAAATGAAGCTTTTGAAAGTGAAATAACAGAAAAAGCTAATAAAAAAACAATAGATATAGATGAAGTAGAGCAAATGGAAGCAGAAATAATTAATGAAGATACGAAAATAGATGCTGAAGTTGTAGAAGAAACTCAAGAGGAAGAAGATTGTCCGTTTTAAAAGTTTTAGCAAGTGGGAGCAGGGGTAATTGCTATTTACTTATTACTCCTGATGAAACTCTAATAATTGAAGCAGGTATCAAATATAAAGAAATTTTAAAAGGTCTTAATTACAAAATTGACAAAGTTGTTGGATGTTTAGTTACTCATGAACATAAAGATCACTCTAAATCAATTAAAGACTTAACAGAAAATGGAATAGATGTATATTCAGCTAAGGGGACTTTTGAAAAGTTAAACATAAAAAACTATAGGACTAAAATAGTAAAAGCTAACAAAAGGCAACAAATAGGAAATTTTACTATTTTACCGTTTGATGTTCTTCACGATGCAGAAGAACCTTTAGGATTTCTTATAAAACATCAGGACATAGGAACTTTGTTATTTATAACTGATACTTGCTACTGTGAATACAACTTCAAGAATGTAAATAGTATCTTGGTTGAATGTAACTATATCAAAGAAAATTTAGAAGAATATTGCATAGAAACAAGTTTAAGCGTTCGTATAAAAGAATCACATTTTGAACTTGAAAATGTAATTGACTTTCTAAAAGCTAGTGATTTAAGTAAGACAAGAAATTTGATGTTATTACATTTAAGTGACAAACACGGAGATAGTCAAATAATGAAAGAAAAGGTAGAAGAAGCTACTGGAATACCTGTTTTAATAGCAGAAAAAAGCACAGAAATTATATTTTAGGGGGTAAAAGATGATAAAAGCAATCGTAAATAATGGAAAAGTAGAGGTAAACATAAAAGGTGAAGACAGAGCAAAAATGTTGACTGAACTAGCATATTTAAACTATGGAGTTCTAAAAGGAATGGCAGATGAATGTGATATAAGTGAAACAAAATTATTAAACATCTTAACTACATCAATAGAAAAAATAATACAACTAAGAAGTAAAGATATAAAAATCAAATCACATACTGAAACAGAAGAAACAAACATAGAAGAAGCTTTAAAAGGTGCAATAGAAAAGCTTGCAGAGTTATTAAAAGACAAGGAGTAACTATGAAAGAAAGAGTAGGAAATATAAGAAAGATAGATAAATTAGGAAGAGTATCTATACCTGCAGAATTAAGAAGATTGTTACACATAAATAGAGAAACTCTTCTGACAGTAGAGTATGATTCAATTTTAAAAGAAATAAGAATTATACCTTTAAAAGAAGAAAATTAACTAATAAATATCCTAGGAGGCGTAAAACCTCCTGGGGCTATGAAAAGGTGATGAATATGGGAGGCAAAATAGCAACTGATTTAGAAATAAGAAAGTTAAAAAGATTGTATAAAAAAGGTTATAGTGCATTAGAAATAGCTTACAACATAAACAGACCTGTTTCCTTTGTAAAAAAATATATAAAGAAAATAGAAAATAAAAAATAGTAAAATCTTGAAGGGGGTTAATATAATGGGAAGACCTTTTGGAAAAGTTGACAAACAAGATTTAGTAGGAAAGAAAATAGGAAAGCTTACAGTTGTAGAGTATGCTGGAAAAAGAAATAGAGGAAAAATAAAATACGATTATTACTTATGTAAATGTGAGTGTGGAAATGAAAAATTAGTAGTTAGATCCAGTTTACTAAAAAAGAAAGTAAAAAGTTGTGGATGCTTAAGAACAAGTAAAAATATTAAAAATGCATTTGTACCAAAAGTACAAAAATTAGAAAAAACTAATGGAAATACAATTAAAGTTTATAAACTTAATCCAAATGAGCTAGATGCATATTTAAAAGAGTTAAAGACGAAAGAAGTTCAATATGCTGGAGTTAGAGGATGGTGATAAAGTGAAAGTTTTTCAATACGTAGCTCTTATGAGTAAAGGCAGAATAGAGAGTGATAAAGACCAGGTATTTAAATATTTAGTTGAAAACTTAAAAAGCTCTTGTGATGTTATAACTGATTTAATACAAATAGACTTATGTAAAAGTGATTTTTATATAAAAAATTGTACAAAATTTAAAAGTTGCAAAGATTGTTTAAATTACTTTTTAGACTGGGAGGTTGATTATGAAGAAGTGCAAAGAATGCAATAGAGAATATGAAGATCCTCAAACTGTTGGAGACTTCTTTGGAATATGTGATGAGTGTTATAAAGAAGAATACAAAAAAATAGAATACAACAAATACATAATGCCTCTTCTAGCTGAAAATTATATTTCTACTATAGAACAAATGATGAAAGTAACAGAAGAACAAGCTGAATTTATTGGAGCGGTAGCAAAATTCGAAGCAGAAAGTGGAACAAATGAAGAAAAAGAACATATAATCGAAGAATTCTTTGATATGATTCAAGCATCTTTAGGACTTTTAGACAAAATGGGATTAATCAATCTCTTAGAAGAAGGTCGAATAAAACATATGGCAAAGTTAATCGAAAGAGGTTGGGAGTTCAAGAAAATGATATAAACATTCAAGAAAATTATTTTATCTACAAAATTAAAATAATGAGGTGGAATGTTTGAATAAAGATGTTATGGAAGAAACAGAAATGATTTTAAAAAACATGAAATTTATAACTATCTATATACAGCAAAAGGAAGAACATATAAAAAAGATAAAGGACGGAGATAGGGGGGCGATAAAGGCAGTTTGTAATGATATGGTTAAATCTTCTCCAACTCATGCAATTAATAGACCTATAGAAAATGAAGTTATAAGAATAGATGATTTAATTGCAAAAGTTGAGGGAGATATATTTGAACATAAAAAAAACAGAAAGGTGATATCAGAAGTGTTTAAAAGCATGAGTGAAAAACAAAGAAAGATATTTAAATATATTTACTTTGAAGAAAAAACTCTTAAAGATATTGCCGAGGAGTTTGATTGTACAATAGCAAATGTACATTACATTAAAAAGAAAATAATCGAAAAAATGGCGGTGGCTTTATTTGGCCAAGAGGCATTGAAAGGGGAAGAAAAATGATAATACATAAATCAATAATACATGTACTAGATACAAATAGTGATGCTCCAATATTAAATGACTATGAATGTAAAAATAGTTTAGAAGTAGATAAGTTTTTTCAAAAGATAATAACTAGAGTTTTAAAAGATGATGATCTAAGAAAAGCAAAATTCAAAGATTACAACGATAATATCGTAAAAAATTGCTGTGAACAAATAATTTACGATGAAAAGACATTCTTACAAAACTCAAAAGAGATAGCAGCATATTTATTTGAAGTAATGCAACGAAATAATGAAATAGATTCTTGTGATTTAGCAATATGTTTATACAGTGTTAAAGATGAAAAAAATGTAGCAATTATAAAACTTGATTATAAAAAACTTTATACTCATTCAATAGAATATGTAGAAGATAAATTTAACATACAAATCGCATCAAATGAGATAGGTATACCTGAAACAGGCCGACAAAAGCAATGTGTAATAGTTGGACCTAATGGAGTGAATGATTATTATCACTTTAGATTATTAGACAAAGATGCAGAAAAGGACCAACTAGAAACTAAATTTTTAACAGAGTTTCTAAATGCTGAAAAGATAGAAGATGATAAATATAAAACAAAAGTATTTAAGAAAACTGCAGATAACTGGATAACAAATGCAATATCAGAAGATTTGAAAATGGCCGAAGATATAAGAAGTATGCTTAATTATACTTTAAAAGAAAAAGAAACTCTAGATGTTAAAAAATTTGCTGAAAATAGTATTCAAGACAAAGAATTACAAGAAAGCTTTAACGAGCAAATGGAAGATAGAGGTTTAACTGAAAACTTTGAAATAGACAAGAAATGGATTGAAAAGAAACTTAAAAACAGAAATATAAAAACTGATACTGGCTTTAGTATAAAAGGAAAGTTAACAGATTTTGAAGATCCAATGAAATACAGCTTTAGAAAAAACGAAAATGGAACATTCGACATAGTATTAAAAAATATAACTTTTTATGAGGAAAAATAAGCTAAGGGGATATAAACATGGAAAATGAGTATAAAAGTCATACAATCTGTGATATACATGAAAAAATGATTGATTTACTAGAAGAACTAATAGAAAATGTTAGTTCAGTTACTGGAACATACAATACAGTAGAAGAATTAGAATCTATAATCAGTAACATGACATATGAAATTAAAGATATAACCGACTTGATAAAAATAGCAAAGGAAAAAGGTCAAAGCATGGAAGATAGATTATATCTTTATAGAGATGCAATAGAAGGTTTAGGATTTATTAGGAAGAGTGAATAAAATGGAATTTGAATGTGGAAATCTCACACAGTTTGGATGTGGCCGTATGGACGGAGTAAAAGAAATTATGGCATATAACAATGATGGTATATGCACGAATATTTGCTGTTATGGATGCGAAAAATCTAATTCATGTGTTTATAAATGCAATAGAGTAGATTGGCCAGATGAAGAAAGAAAAATTAATTATAACGATGAAGAATTGAGACAAGAAAAACTTTTAGGAATTAAATGTTATAACTGTGCAAAAGAAATCAATCAAGAAGGTCATAAGATGAATATTAGAAGTGATGAAGCAGATTGTGTATGGCTATGTGATGATTGTTTTCATAAGGCATGTGGAGACCAAAGTAAATTTGAAGATCTAGAAAAAGAAAGACTAAAATACAAATTTAAAAAAGAAGAAATAAAACAAGTTGATTATGAACAACTGACATTCTTTTAGGAGGTGACAACATGTTACAGATATTAGAACTATTCGGAGGAATTGGAAGCCCTAGAGTAGCACTTAGAAATCTAGGCGTACCAGTAAAAGCAATAGATTACATAGAAATAGATGAAAAAGCTGTTAGAAGCTATAATGAAATATTCAGAAATGAATTAGAATATAAAACTCAAGATGTAAGAGGCTGGAATTTGAAACCAGATATACTTATTCATGGTTCGCCTTGCCAGAGCTTTAGCATTGCAGGTAAACAACAAGGAGCAGATGAAGGAAGTGGAACAGAATCGAGCCTAATGTGGGAAACTATTAATATAATAAAGCAAATGGGAATATGGAAACCTAGAGTAGTTATTTGGGAAAATGTAAAAAATGTTTTATCAAAGCATATGATAAAAAACTTCAATCGCTATCTGGAAGAAATGCAGAAATTAGGTTATACAAATTCATTTGAAATATTAAATGCTATGGATTTTGGATTACCTCAAAACAGAGATAGAGTATTTACGATAAGTTGTTTAGATGGAACATATTTTAATTTTATGGAGCTACAAAGAAAACAATTAAGACCACTATCAGACTTTTTAGAAGATGAAGTTAGTGAAGAGTATACAGTAACTCAACCAAGCATTTTAAGAGGTATAGGTAAAGCAGGCACGATAAAAAGAACAACTGTTATAAAAGATTTTGCCTATACCATTACTGAAAGACAAGATAGATGTCCAGCACAAGTTATTGATCTAGGAAATAATAAGTACAGATTTCTTACAGATAGAGAGTGCTGGAGATTACAAGGCTATTCTGATGAAGATTATAATAACGCAGCTAAAGTGAATAGCAAAAGAGCATTATATAAACAAGCTGGAAATAGTATACCAACTACAATATTTGAAGCTATTTTCAAGGTGTTATTGGAATTATAGGAGGGAATATGATAAAGAAGAAATGGAAAGTGCTGCTGGAATAATATGCACAGTATTAAAAGGATTATTAGAAGATTATGGACTATATATAGCTTTCGATGTAAAGACAAAAGAATTTGTTTTTATCGAAAGAGAAAGCTGGGATAAAGGCAAAGGAAGAACAGCTAGAGTATCTATGGAACAAATAAATGTAAAGGAATAGAGAAAAAATGAATAAAAAAGAAAATACAATAAAATACTTCATGAAGGCATCAGAAAATGAGGAATTATTTACAACTATCGCAATGGAAGAATGTGCAGAATTAATTCAAGCAATAAGCAAAGCAAAACGAGGCAAATTGGATGCTGACAACATGGCAGAGGAAATAGCTGATGTACTAATAGGAATTGAATGGCTTAAAGAATTATATGATATTGATGCTTTAGAAGTACAAAAGTGGATAGCATATAAACAAAACAGAATCGCAAAAAAACTGGAAAATAGGGGGTAAGTATATGGCAGAGCAATACAGAAAATTTAGAATAATTTTAAAAAGTGGTAAGGAATTTGAAAGAAGTTTCAAAGAGGAAAATATCATAAGAAATTTAGCAGATATAAATAAAATAGCAGAGGAAGAAGAAAAGGGAATCAATTTATTTAAAGATGATAAAGATGGTCAAAATTTCTTTGTAAGATTTTCAGAAGTAGCAGCTATAGTTGATATAACAGAAAATTAGGTGATAAAGATGAAATGTAAATACTTTAAAAAAGAAACTGGCGATAAATACTGCAGCAACTATTTAGGACCACAAATAGTAGGAGCATATGGAGAAGGAACGATTATAAAACATAACTGTAAAGATAAATGCAAGTATGTTGATTGTAAGAAACTTGAAGAATTACAAGTACTAAAAAGGGGGTGATAAGCTTTGCTATTAAGCAGAGTGAATGAAATTGTAGAACTGGCTAGAATCTACATGATAGCTTACAAGTTAGAACCTATGGAGGCTATCGAATGTGCAATAAAAGATATAGAAGAACATGATAAGGGGGACTATTGATGGGAGAAAGAAAATTGGTATATCCAGCGATATACAAACATTTTAAAGGAAAAGAGTATATTGTATTAGCTATTTCAACTCCAAAGAGTTCTGGAGAATTACGAGATTATAAAAAAATAACTTGGTATCCAGTTATGACAAGATATACAGAATATATAGAACCTAGCTTAGCAAACATTCCAACTTATAGACTTGAAGATGGAACTAGAGTTCATCCTAAAATATATGTAGATACAAAGTTAGTCATATATATGGCTTTATATGGAGATTATCAAATATATGCTAGACCATATGATATGTTTATGAGTGAAGTGGATAAAGAAAAATATCCAAATGCAAAACAAAAGTATAGATTTGAATTAGAAACCGAGTATTATTAAAGGGGAAAACAATGAGAGAAATGAAAGTAAGAGGCTATTCTTTAGATGAAGGCCAATGGATAAAAGGTTTCGGAGCAGAATACAATGATGATCTAGAAACATATTTAGTACATAATTACCGAGGATTCTTTGAAGTAGACGGAGAAAGCATCGGAGAATATACAGGATACAAAGATATTAATGATATAGAAATATGTGAAGGTGACATAGTAGAAACAACTAGAGGATTAAATCATATAATTGGAGCGGTTATATATCGCAAAGCAAGTTGGTATATACAATCAAAAGAAGGATATAACGTTAGACTTATTTCTATATTCTCTACTGCAGAAAATAAAATTATAGGAAATGTGTATGAAAATAAAGAGTTGTTGGAGGAAAACTATGAATAGGGAAATTAAATTCAGAGGGTATGACAAATTCGATAAAAGATGGGTTTATGGTTATGGATTACATCAATCAATTTTTATAGATGGTTCATCTAATGCATACGTAACAGCTGGTATTAGAGAAGTATTTATTGTAGATAAGGAAAGTGCTGGACAATATACAGGTTGTAAAGATGCTAACGGCAAAGAAATATATGAAGGAGATATAGTGGAAAAGGACTTTATGGAACCATGGCTTGACGATTCAAAACTTATAGGTGTTGTAGAAATGATAGAGGGTTGCTGGTGTGTTGTTAATGATAAAAAGAAGGTAGCTAAAAATCTATGGAGTGAAACAGATGTTAATCGTGTAATAGGCAATATATACGAAAATAAAGAACTACTGGAGGTGGAATAATGAGTAATGATTTTTTAAAAAAATGTGAAAACTGTAAAAATTACGTAAATAATGAATGTAAAATCTTTTTACTAACAAACATACACCAAGCTTGTGAACATTGGGAAGAAAAAATATATACAATAAAAGAAGTATGTGAAAATTCTAAAAAAGAAATAGAACAAATAAATGACCCAGTTAACCATCCATCACATTATACTGATGGAAATATAGAGGTAATGGATTTTATTGAAGATAAACAACTAAATTTTGCTAGAGGTAATGTAATTAAATATGTTTCTAGAGCTGGTAAAAAAGACTCAAATAAAGAATTAGAGGACCTTAAAAAAGCATCATGGTATTTAAATAGAGAGATAGAAAGATTAAATAAGGAGACAGATTAATGGAAGATAGAAAAGAGTTAATAAAAGCACTTAAAGTAATTCAACAAACTTGTAAATCTGTTACAGGTAAACAATGTGATGATATGTATGAATCAGGTAACTGCCCTATATATGATATACTAGGTAGTTGCACTTTAGAGGATGTTCCAGAAGATTGGTACATAGAAGAACATGAATAGAGCAATAGCAGATGCAATAATCATAGTGGTTATTGGTGCATGGATAGTGAGTAAGTTATATATGTAAGGTGAAAATATGAAGAAAATCTTAGGAGGAAAAGAGAATGCCTGCCCTCTTTGTGGGGGTATGGTGTTATTCTTAGAAATAGATTATGGAGTAGTCAGTCAATGCAAAGATTGTGGCTGTTTAACCAAAGGCAAAATGAGGGAGGAAGTTAAAATTTATGAAATGCAAACATGCAACAAAAGTGGGGAAACAAATAAAATGTTCTAAAATTAATGACTTATGTATGTTTTTAGATCCTGATGAAAAGAAATGTAGACAACTTAATGGCCAAGGACCTATAAAACAAACTAAACCTGTAGATACAAAGGAAAAGAAAATTGTAAAAAGTACATATTTAGCATTAGCTTTATCATGGTTAAAAATTAAATTCACAAGAGATTATCAAGGAAATTATGTATTTGAAAGAACAGAAAAATTTAACTATGCATGGGCAAAATTAAATCATTTGAGAAAAGAATTAGAAGAATGGGAGGAAAAATAATATGTTTACACTAAAAGATTTTGATATAAAATTAATAAATAAAGATGAAGTTTCAAACTTTATAGAAAGACAGGGGCGCTTTAGTGCAGTTTGTTATAACACAAATACTAAATATGCAGAAAAAGTTGGAGAAAGTTGTTTACAAAGTGGACATCTAAGTGGAAGTAGACATCTATACATGGTATTTGAATTAAAAAATATACCACGTTCAGCAGTAGATCAGATAGTAAGACATACACAAGGATTTGTAACTAATGTACAAAGCTTAAGATATTGTAATAAAGATGGAAAGGTAAGTATATATATAGCTCCAGAGTTACTAGATAGTCCATATATGGTTAAGACAATAAAAGACCAAGAAGATATAGTTAATGCCCAATATAACTATATACAAACTTTCTTAGAAGATGGTGGTATAACAGGAGAAAAAGCTAATGAGATAGCTAGAACAATATTACCTATTGGAGTAGCAACAGAATGTAATATAGCAGTTAACCTAGAATGTTTAATGCATCTAGCAAATATACGACTTTGCACACGAGCAGAGTTACCAATTAGAACAATAGTAAAAGAAATGGTCAAACAAGTAGTAGAAATAGAGCCGAGATACAAAACATATTTAGTTCCTAACTGTGAAAAATTAGGATATTGTCCCGAAGGTAATAAGCATAGTTGTGGTAGAAAACCTACAAAAGAAGAAGTGGATACTAGAGAAGAAAAATACTTAGCTTTAAGAAAATGGTTTATTGAATTTAAAAAAGAACATGGATATGATTAGGAGAAATAATTATGAGACCAACATGGGATGAGTATTTTATGGAAATTGCTGAAATAGTAAAGAAACGTTCAACTTGTATTAGAAGACAAGTAGGAGCAGTTATTGTAAAAGATAAACAAATTCTAGCGACTGGTTATAATGGAGCACCTAAAAAATTAAAACATTGTGAAGAAATCGGATGCAAAAGAAAACAACTAAAAATACCATCAGGACAAAGACATGAACTTTGTAGAGCTTTACATGCTGAACAAAATGCTATAATTCAAGCAGCTTACAATGGAGTTAATATAAATCATTCTACGTTATATGTAACTACAAAACCGTGTGTATTATGTGCAAAGATGTGTATAAATGCAGGAATAGAAAAAATGGGTATTGAAACTTAAAGGTGGTTATAGATAAATAATTAATGATAAATAATATATACTTTCTTGAAATATTAGAGTGGTTGAATAGGAGTGATTGAATGATTGAAGATGGAAGATATAAATTATATCAAGGTGATTGTTTAGAAGTAATGGATGGATTAATTAGTTTAGGTGTAAAATTTGATGCTATAATTACAGACCCTCCTTATGGGACAACTGCCTGTAAGTGGGATTCGATTATACCTTTGGACGAGATGTGGCAAAGGTTAAATAAATTAATAAAACCCAATGGTGCTATATGTTTATTTGGAACAGAACCATTTAGCAGTGCTTTAAGAATAAGTAATATTAAAAATTATAAATATGATTGGTATTGGAATAAAAATAAACCTAGCGGTGCTTTAGTTGCTAAAAGACAACCTATGAAAGCTGTAGAAAATATATCTGTATTTTATAAAAAACAATGTGTTTATAATCCACAAATGATTAAAAGAACTGAAGAAGAATTAAAAAAATTAAGTAAAAAATCAGTATATACAATTGGAACAGAAGTAGATGATAGAAAATGGGGGAAATCTGGAAACAGAAATGATAATAAATTAAAGTACCCTAAAAATATTTTAATTTATAAAACAGTGTTTAATAGAAGTAAAGAAAAAACTCCCCATCCCACTCAAAAACCAGTAGATTTATTAGAATATCTTATTAAAACATATACTAATGAAGGAGATTTAGTATTAGATTTTACAATGGGTAGTGGTAGTACAGGTGTTGCTTGTTTAAATACTAATAGAAGATTTGTAGGAATAGAATTAGATGAAAACTATTTCAATATAGCTAAAAATAGAATTGAAAACATTTCATAAAAATCTATTTACACCCACCTTGAAATTTGTTACAATCTAGTAATATTTTAAATAAAGAGGTGGGAGAATGTTAAATTTACCAGAATTTGAAGTAATTAAAAAAGAAGAAAATGAATATTATTATAAGTTTACAATCGTAGCAAAAGAAAGACCAATAGTATGTACCCAATGTTTATGGGATGAAGCACCTGTTATGGGGGATACAAGGAAATTTACGATACATAGTAGTAAGGAAAGAGAAATTCAAGATATACCTATTCATGGAAAACCAGTTATATTAGTTTTAAAACATAGTAGATATAAATGTCCTTGTTGTGGTAAAACCTTTTACCAGCCTTTCTACAGCATTGAGAGAAATGATAAAGTTACTCTTAGACTAAAGCAATATATTCAACAACAAAGCCTTAGGAAGCCATTTTTAGAAGTAGGATATGATTGCGGACTATCTCATACTTCAGTAAGAAAATATTTTAAAGAAGAAATAGCTAGATTAGATGCAGGTAGAATTATAAAAGCACCTAGAGTATTAGGAATAGATGAGGCTCATTTAAATAAGAAAATGAGAGGTGTATTCACAGACACAGAAAATAATAAATTACTTGAAATAACCGAAGACAATCTTAAAAAAACTGTTAAAAATACAATTCAGAGCATGGAAGGTTATAAGGATATAGAAGTAGTTACAATAGATATGTGGAGTGGTTATAGATATGCTTGTAGAGAATTAATACCTAGTGCTACTGTAGTAGTTGATAAATTTCACGTTATCCAATATGCTCAAAGAGCTTTAGATACTGTTAGAAAACAAGTTAAATCTAATTTGCCTAATGATAGGAAAGGAATTTTAACAAATGATAGATGGGTATTATTAAAAAATAAAGAAGACCTAAAAGAGAAAGACATAATACTTAGAGATACTTGGTTTGAGGAGTTCCCAGAGCTTGGTGTAGCATATTGGTTAAAAGAAACAATGAGAGATATTTATACATCAGAAGATAGATATGAAGCGTTTCAAAGATACTATGAATGGGAATGTAGAATACCAGATGATTTTAAAGCTTTTAAAGACCTTCAAAGAACTTACAACAATAATAAGCATGAAATATTCAATTATTTCTTACAGTCTTATACAAACGCTTATACAGAGTCTATAAATAACGTTATTAAAAGTGTTGAAAAGGCTGGCAAAGGTTATAGTTATGAAGTACTAAGAGCTAAAGTGTTATATGGTACAAATGCTACTAAAAGACCTAAATTTACTAAGGATATGAAGATGACTTCATTCTTTATGACACCTGATTTAATTGATAAACCTAGAAGTATTGAACTAGAAGGCTTTGAAGTTGATTTAGATGATTTTAAACTTATATTATAGGAGGACAATATGAATGATTCAAATATAATGAGTTTTATAGAATTAGAGATAGAAAGAGTTAACGATGAATGTGGTTATTCTCATAAACATGGTTCATTAAAAGATTTTCAAGATAAGCAAATAGAATTAGAAACTTTAGAAAAATTGTATGATAAATTAAATCAAGAATTTTTTGAAAATGTTTTATAAACCACATATTAGGTAGGAGTTTAGAGTTGGTTAGATATTAAACTATACCACTCTAAAACTTCAATACCCGAAAAAATAGTTTATTTAGGAGATTATCCTGATGAATTATCAAGTGAAATACTAGAAGAAGCAGAAATTGAATTAGTTAATTTTGATAAAAAATAAAATTAAATAGACTTATAGAAATGGGCTAGCTACTTAATTCTAGCCTATTTTTTATTGTCAAAAAATAAATTTAAAAAAGTTTCAAATTCGCTTGATTATTCGTAACGAATAGTGTATTATATAAGTATAATAAATAATAAGAAAGGGGTAAGAAAGATGAAAAGAAATTTAATGAAAGAAGCTCATAAAATGACAAAGGAAATAAAAGAACAATATCCAGAAGTAGATTATCAAGCTCAATTAGGTTTATGTTTATCTTTCTTAGCTCAAGAAGGGGAAAAGAAAATGACAGTAATAAATAGAAAAAAATTCTTTAACGAAGTTAACAAATGGGATATATATAAATATCTAGAAAATAACTTTACAAAAGAAATTACACATCATTCAGCAGACGTAGGAAAAAATATATATGAAGTAAGATTTTATTTAGATGAAAGTAAAAAACATACATTTTTACATTGTTATCATGACGAAGATGGTTGGAGAGATTTTGATTACTTCGTGGGTGGATTATTAAGATTTGTAAAAGAAAGTGAAGAAAACAAAGAAAAAGCAACTGAAATGTTTAGATATTTCGATTGTGTTGAATCTGAATAAATAGGGGGATAAAAATGAATAAATGGTACAGACTAGGTCAAGAGTTTAACAAAAAATTCACTAAGGAACAATTTTATGAAATTCTAAGAGATAACAATTACACTAATGCACTTGGTTGTATAGGAAAAGACTTCAAAGAAAAAGATTATAAAAAACTTTGCGAAATGGTAGGCATTCCAGAAGAAACAGAAGATAAACATTATAATTATGGAGAAAGAAAATATTATTTCTACCAAGGATATGACAAAAAATAAGGAGCAAAATAATCGGTTAGCCTTCCGAACAAAAAGGCTTTTATTTTATTATAAGGAGGAATGAAATGGCTAAGATATATAATGAAAATAAGAATGTCTTAGATGCTGCTTTTGAAAGAATTGAATTTGCATTCAATGAATTTGATTCTATATTTTTATCAGTGAGTGGTGGAAAAGATAGTTCTATAATGATGCAACTAACTGCTAGAAAAGCTAGAGAGCTAGGAAAAAAATTCTCAATATTATACATCGATTTAGAAGCACAATATAAAGCTACAATAGATCATGTAAAAGTATTAATTGATGAATGTAGTGATGTTTTAGAGGATGTTTATTGGTGTTGTTTACCTCTTAGCTTAAGAAATGCCGTATCAGTTATCCAACCAAAATGGATGTGTTGGGATAAAAAAGATAAAGCTAAATGGGTTAGAAATATGCCTACGGGCAAATATAAAAAATATGTAATAAACGAAGATAATTATCCTAAAGAATGGGATTGGTTTGAAAGAGGTATGGAGTTTGAGGATTTTATACTTTATTTCGCTGATTGGTTTAATAAAAAACATGGAGGACTTACTGGAACTGGTGTAGGAATAAGAAGCGATGAAAGTCTTAATCGTTTTAGAACAATAATTTCAGATAAAAAAGTACGTTATAAAGGGAAACCATGGACCACTCAAGTTAAATTTAAGCACATGAAAAATGTTTATAATTTTTATCCAATTTATGATTGGAGAACAGAAGATGACTGGGGTGCAGTAGCAAAATTAGATTTAAAATTTAATGAAATATATGAACTTATGTATAAAAATGGTGTAAGTATACATGAACAAAGACTTTGTCAGCCTTATGGAGATGACCAAAGGAATGGACTAGACCAATTTAAAGCATTAGAATATGAAACATGGGAAAAGGTCCTTAATCGTGTGCATGGTGTTAATTTTGGTAATATCTACGCCAGAAGTTCTCTTTTAGGAAATATAAAATCAGAAAAACCAACTAACATGACATGGGAACAATATACCGTATGGTTACTTGAAAGTATTGGGTTATATGCTCCAGAACTTCGTGATCATTATCATAAGAAAATTACAACTTTCTTGGAATGGTACGAAAAACATGAAGGAGTTAAACTTCAAGATATAAAAGATGAAGAAGATAGTAAATTAGAATCTGCTAAAAAGGTAGCATCATGGAGAAGAATTGCTAGAGCTATAGAAAGAAATGATTTCTGGATGAAAAGATTATCTTTTGGTCAGACAAAAGGTGATGTAGAAAGAATGTTTGAACTTAAAAAGAAATATAACAACTTATTAGATGCAAATGCTACAAATGATAAGCATCTAAAACAAGTTGCTGAGAAAATAAATAAGGGAGTGGATTAATATGAAACAATTATCTTTTAATATGAAAATAAATAACGAATTAAAACTAGAAGATATACTAACTCTTTTAAAAGAAAAAGTAAACTCTATGGAATTAGATGAAAAGGTGGATGCTATCAATTCTATAAAAGAAGCATTAACAGAAGTTTCACCATTTGAAGAACCTGTTGATTGTGTAAGATGGATAAAAGCCGACAAAGTTAAAGCTAATGAATATAATCCTAATAAAGTTGCTTCTACTGAAATGAAATTACTCCATACATCCATAAAATTAGATGGGTATACTCAACCTATAGTAGCTTATAAACTTGAAAATGGAGAATATGAAGTGGTTGATGGATTCCATAGAAATAGAATTGGAAAAGAATACAAAGATATAAATAAAAGAATCCACGGATATTTGCCTATAGTTGTATTAGATAAACCATTAGATGAACGTATAGGAAGTACAATAAGACATAATAGAGCTAGAGGAACACATCAAATACGTTCTATGAGTGAAATAGTTTTAGATCTTGCTAAGGCAGGCTGGACTGATGAAGAAATTTGTAAAAAAATAGGAATGGAACTAGATGAGGTAATCAAATTAAAACAAATTACTGGATTAAAAGAAGCATTTCAAAATCATGAATTTAGTAAATCATGGGAGGAATTTGAAAGTAAGTATTATGATTAGGGGGATATTATGAAACTAAAAGAAATGACTGTAGAAGAATTAAAAAGTTTAGCATTAGATATAAAAGAAGAACTAAATAAAAGAATTAGAGATATAAAACAAGCTCAGGCAGAAGTTAATAGAATATTAGATAAAACTTATACGTTCTATTTTAAAACAGAATGTGATATTAGAAATAAAGGCTACGTAGCAAGATGTACTTATGGTAAAAAAGGAATTGAAAGATACTTTTATAATTTGCAAGAAACAAGATGCAGAAATGATGTAGTTATAGAAGGTGATTTTGAAGCTAATGAATTAGATATTTTGGATATAAGATATAGAAATAACAACTACGGCTATTCACAATATTGTATCATTTTAAATGGCAAAATAACTGAAATATGTGATGTAGATGATATACACAAAATTTCTACACTAAAGAGATACTTAAAAGGTGAAATTGTATTTGAAAACTTCTTAGAAATAGTAGGAATAAAAGAAGTGAAAGTTGGTGCTCTAGATGAATTACTTGAAGACTAATTTGTTTAAACACCAGCAACATGCTTTTAACAAACTTAAAAACTTGAAAGCGTGCGCATTATTTATGGATATGGGTACAGGTAAAACAAGAACTGCACTCGAATTAATACAACATAAATTAAATAAAGGTAAAATAACAAGGGTATTTTGGATATGCCCTTGTTCTACTAAAAAGAATTTAATTTCAGATATAAATAAACACTCTATATTCTCTGTTGCTTATATAGAAAATATTCAAGATGAATTTATATGTGTTATAGGAAGTGAAACAATTAGCAAATCAGATAAATATTATTTGAAATTAGTAAATCTGATTAAACAAAACACACATTCGATGTTAATTCTAGATGAAAGTCATATGTTTAAAAATCCAAAAGCTGTAAGAACAGAAAGAATTTCAAAACTTTCAAATCAAGTTAGCAATAGAATGATATTAACAGGAACTCCAGTTACACAGGGTATATGGGATTTATACAGTCAATTTTATTTTTTACATCCTAAAATACTTGGATATAATAGCTTTTATGCTTTTGCTGCTAATCACTTAGAGTATTCAGATAAATATCCAGGGCAAATAATTGATACACATAATACAGATTATATAACAAAGAAAATCAATCCTTATGTTTATCAAATTACTAAAAAAGAATGTTTAGATTTACCGCCTAAAACTTATACTGATTCATATTTTTATTTTGACGATGATCAAGAAAGAGTTTACAACAAAATAAAACAGTATTTTATAGACAAAATTGATTTAGATAATTTTAATGGTGAATATATTCTTAATATGCTTAACTATTTACATAGAGTAGCAAGTGGATATATAGATTTAGAAATAAAAGAAGAATATTATATAGAAGGTGAAAAATGCAACAGAATAATAGAATTTAAACACAAAAGTTACGATAGATCAATAGAAACAATAGAACAACTTAAATTAACGCCAAAAGGAAGCAAAACAATAATATGGCATAAATTTAATAGTGATTTAGAATTATTACAACATGTTTTAGATAAAGAACAAATAAAATATGTTTATGTTAACGGAAAATCAAAATTAAAAGACCGCGAGAAAGCTATAGAACAGTTTAAAACATCAAAAGATATAAATACCTTAGTAATAAATATAAATATAGGAAATCTAGGTTTAAACTTACAAGAGGCAAACTATATGATATATTATAATTCTACGTTTGATTATGCCAAAAGAATACAGTCAGAGGATAGGATATATAGAATAGGTCAAAATAAAAACTGCCACATTATAGATATATTATCTTTTTCTGGAATAGACAGAATGATAGAAAAATCTATAGAAAATAAAAGTAGTTTAGCTAGATGTATAAGACAAGAAATAAACGAAATAAAGGACGATAAAGAAAAAATAAAAGAATTTAAAAAGAAAATACTAAATGAATTTTAAGGAGAATATGATGGAAGAACAAAGAAATTTGAAAGTAAGTTTTAACAAGAGTGGTGGGACTGCTGGGAAAGGTGGGATAACAAATAGAATAACTATTCCAACTGCTTGGATTAAGGAGATGGGTATTGATTTAGAAAGCAGAGAGGTAATCGCTACTTTTGACGGGAATAAAATTATAATAGAAAAGAAATAATAATTATAAATACTTAATGTATTTAAAATTCATTTAAAACTTAAAAAAAATATGCTATAATTATATTAAGATGCATTAATTGTATCAAAGTAAAGGCAGTCTTTTCAGGACTGTCTTTTTATTTTGAAAAAGGAGATATGTGAAATGAAAGATGTTTTAATAGTAAACTCAGAAACAGAAGATCTCCTAGATAATTTTAAAATAGAAAATGATGAAGAGTTAGTTATTCAGAAACAATCTAAAAAATTAACTCCGAAACAGAAAAGATTGATTAATGAAAAAAATGATTTAAAAAAGTATTGCAACAAGCAAGGAGGCTTTGTTCATATGTTTTATGTAAATAAAAAGTTACTTTTCTACGATTTGGATATTGACAGAGCTAATATAGCAAGAATAATTTATTTAGCTACATATATTGATTATAATGACAGAAAAGAAAATTTGCTTATATTACATAAAAAAAACAATAAAGTAGAGCATATGACAAAGAAAGAGATTCAACAAAAACTAGGATTAAAAAGAGATGCTTTTTTAGCTTTTTTAAGTGATATGAAAAAACACAATCTTATTTTTGAAGTAGAAGAAAAGTTTTATCTAAATCCTAAGTATTTTAGTAAAGGTGAAAATTTTTATAAAAATAAAGAGTATGTAAGAATAATGATTAATACAACTAGATATTTGTATGAACATACTACAATTAGGCAGCATAAAACTTTATCCTATGTATTTCAATTAATACCTTATGCAAATTGGAAATTAAATATATTATGTAAAAATCCTTTGGAAGTTGATATTGGAAGGCTGGATAAATTAAGTTTAAAAGATATTTGTGAATTATTAGGGTTAAGTACAAAACAAAATTCAATGTATCTTTTTAGAGACAGTTTAAGAAAATTTCATATAAAGGTAGATGGGCATAAATATTATTTATTTGCATACTCAAAAGTATATGCAGGAGAAAAAACAAAAGATTATTATATAATAAATCCTCTCGTAATTTGGGGAGGAAACAACACAGAAGAAATAAGAGAAATAATAAATTATTGTTTTTTTAAATAAGGGAAATTAGTTAACCCTTATTTTTTTATGCTTATAAGTATTATAAAAAACCCAGCTCGAACCGACAAAATTAATCCAAAAACCTAACTCGAACCGATAGTATAAAAAGCCTTTAAAATAGTGATTTTCTAATAATTATAAGACTTTTAAAGGTGCTTAACTCTTATATATTATATACAGAACAGAATTTCTCTTAATTGCCTACGGCATAAACCTCTATAAATGTTGCAAATTCAATATGTTTAGCTTATAGAAGGGGATAATATGAAAATAAAAAATGAAGATTATGAAATTATATGCGATACAAGAGAACAAGATACATTAATCCAAGATACTCTTATAAAAAATGGAATACAGGCTACTAGAGAAAAATTAAATACTGGAGATTATGCTATTAGATATCAAGGAGAATATATACCTAATATTTTAATAGAAAGAAAATCAGGATTGGATGAACTGTTAGGAAACTTAATGGATCCAATAAAAGACGAAAATAAAGATAACCGTTTTATAAGGGAACTAAAAAGAGCAAAAGAAACAGGAGTTAAATTATTCTTGCTTATACAAGACAAGGATTATTATATCAAACTTTTAAAAGGTGAATATATAAGCCATGTTCATCCTAACGCTAGCGCGGCTATGGTAATTTCATTAATGGCCAAATTCGATAATCTTCATATTATTGCATGTGATAGAAAAGAATCACCTTCAATGGTCCATAAAATTTTATATTATCACTTAAGAGAAGAAATAAAAAGGAAGGAGGGTAATTGATTATGCCACGAGAAAAAGATTCTAGGTTAACAGAAGACCAATTAATTGCAGCAGAACTATTAGTGTATGGTGCAACTAATAAAGAAGTAGCAGACCAATTAGATGTTTGTGAAAAAACTATAATGCGCTGGAAGAAAAGACCAGAATTCATGGAAGAACTTGATAGACAATATGAAGTTGCTAAAAATAAAGTTGACAATCGTATAATGAAATTCTCTAATCAACTTTTACAAAATATTCTCGACCTATCAAGATCAGCTAAGAGCGAGAAGGTTAGACTAGATGCAAGCATATACTTACTTAATAGATTGGCTGGTGCTCCAATTTCAAAAGTGGAAACTAAAACAGTTATTACTCCTGAAACTGAAAAAGAAAATAATAATGAACCTTCTTGGGATGATTTTAATGATTCAGATGTTATAGAAGGGAATGTAATAGATATAAAAGATAGTGAAATATCATAAGAGGGAATGTAGGGGGGCGCTTATCGCGGTCCATATTTACGAGGTGTTGCCCTTAAAAAACTATTTAAATAGTTGATTTAATAATATTAAGCTATAAGAACTATTAAGAGAAGGAATATATTACCAATAGAATAAGGACAAACAAGACAAAGCGCAACGTCTTAGAGGGGCGCACAAGAGGTATAAGGCAAGAGGGTAGATAGTAGACCTATATAAGATGCTAAAGTAACTATGAATATATATTTGTTTAGGATATACTTTAAAAAAACAAATAAAATCACTTGTAACTTTGTTTGTTTGAAATTAAATACAATGTTTATAAACAAGTGTTTGCATAAGTTGACTTCAAACAAACATTATCGTATACTTATATTATCAAAGGAGGGGCCGAGGGGGTACCTTCTAAAAATTTTTATTTTTTTTACGTGCGCCAAGCGCCATAAAAATCCAGTATAATTTTTCAAAAGTTGAGAGGAGTATAAGTATATGATAATAGGATATGTAAGAGTAAGTACAGTGGAACAACATGAAGACAGACAATTAGTTACAATGGAGAAATACAAAGTAGAGAAAATATTTCAAGAAAAAGTAAGCGCTAAAGATACAAACAGACCTGAGTTACAAGCAATGTTAGAATTTGCTAGAGAAGGGGACACAATAATAGTGCATGACTTTTCAAGACTTGCTAGAAGTACAAAAGATTTATTAGATCTAGTCGAAAATTTAAATTCTAGAGGGATTAATCTTGTTAGTAGTAAAGAAAATATAGATTCATCTACACCACAAGGAAAGTTAATGTTAACTATGTTAGGTGCTATATATGAATTTGAAAGAACTAATACATTAGAAAGACAAAGAGAAGGTATAGCTATAGCTAAAGAAAAAGGCGCTTATAAAGGCAGAAAGAAAATAGACTTTCCAAGTAATTGGGATGAAGTTTATCCTAAATGGAAAAACAGAGAGTTTACTGGAGCAAAAGCTATGGAAATGTTAGGACTAAAAAGAAATACTTTCTATAAACTTGTAAAAGAATATGAAAATAAACAAAGAGAATCATATGAAAAAGTAATATAATATTTTAAAGATAATTATAGGGGGTTTCAAATATGAAATATGGATATGCAAGAGTTAACACTTATTCACAAAAGAAAGATAGTAATTCACTAGAAGGTCAAAAGAAATTATTATTGAATGAAGGTTGTACAGAAATATTTTTAGATGTTTGTAGTGGATTAAAAACAGATAGACCAGAATTTAATAAGTTATTAGACTTCTTAAAAGAAGGTGACACTTTAGTAGTAACAAAACTAGATAGATTTTCAAGAAGTGCATCAGCTGGAATCAAGTTAATAGATTCACTATTGGAAAAAGGTGTTAAGGTCCACATTCTTAATATAGGCCTTATGGATACAACTCCAACAGGTAAACTTATAAGAAATATATTCCTAAGTTTTGCTGAATTTGAAAGAGATATGATAGTTGAAAGAACAAAAGAAGGCAAGGCAATAGCTAGACAAAGAGAAGATTTTACGGAAGGTAGACCGCAAAAGTATTCAAACAAACAAATTAAGCATGCCATTGATCTAAAGCAAAGTGGCATGAGTTATAAGCAAGTTACAGAAGTAACAGGAATAAGCAAAGCTACACTAATTAGAAGAATGAAAGAATATCAATAAGAAAATAAATAATAATACATTTTAAAAGTCAGAGAAATCTGGCTTTTTTTATTAGGAATATGTTCCGATTGAAAAAATATTGTTGGGAGATTAGAATATAATTATCAGTTAAATATTGGGTGTTCGTTCAAAGGTAGGACGCAGGATTTTGATTCCTGGAATAATAGTTCGAATCTATTACGCCCAGCCATGTATGTGTTTTAAAAAATAAATCTAAATCTATTTTAGGTAGCTTAGTATCTTTAGGATAGCATTGTGTGAGCAATGTAAAGGCATGCTGACTACATGTCGCTAGTTAACTAGTCCATCTAAGCAGAACTGAATGTCCAACGTCTTCATGAATTGATAGTAGTGGAGATAACTACGTAACCCAAGAGGGACAGTCTTCGAAAAGGCGAACCGTATATCGAAGGTTTTCAGGTGGCACTGAATAATTTACCTCACGCCAAATTGGTCATGTAGCGAGACAGAATCAGGAGGTTATATAGTCCGATACTGATAACAAAGGGCGCTAACCATTGTTAATAGTGAAACAGTGAAAGGGCTGGAGTATGTATTAACAACGTGGAGTAAGAATTCAATGAAACACACTGATGTTGTGAAGTATTTCGTGTCTCAAAAGGAAACGAATCTTCAGGAACAGCACAACGTCTGTCAAATTTAATTCAGATTTATACAGGCATAGAGAATATTAATTTTGGATGATAAATTGTCTATGATAACAAAACAATAAAAGGAAAAGTCTGTTCCCTTATAGTATGAAAGTGGCTTAATACTAGAATATCCTTGCATGATATAATCTAGTGCGTGACACCTCCCAAGGGTGAATCGTTTAACATGAAGTTGCATGGTGGTTTTGCAAACCTTTGTTGCTCGCAAGGCAGACAGAATACGAAGTGTTGAGTAGTACTATAGTAGAGTGCCTCGTGTTAGGGTTTTGTGGCACTATAAAATTACAACCAGTCATGGACAATACGTATTAGGTGCGTGGATAAACGGAGAATAAATAATGCCGTGAAAGGTGTCTACAGAAGGCTCTAATCTCAAGCCTTCTAATAGAATATTGGCTTATAGCTCAACGGATAGAGCACATGGCTACGGACCATGGTTTGTTGTGAGTTCGAATCTCACTAAGCCAGCCATTAAATTTAAAGGGAGAATGTCTATGAAATTATATGAATTAGCTTATTTAAATGTTGAAAAAGATAAAAACTCTAGAAATTTTGGGGTTATGAATAAATTTATCAATGGAAAAACGTCTCACAATATCGTTAAAAAGAGTAAACAAGAAAAAGAAGAAGTTATTTGTTACCTAAATGGTAGAGCAATGACTAAAAGCAAACTAGAAAAGACTTTTCCTAAGAAGAAAAATAAATCAAAGAAGAAAAAATATGTTAAAAAGAAAAATACAAAAGAGTAGTTATTAATTAGCTGCTCTTTTTTTATGCAAATAAATTAAGAAGGGAGTGATTAGATGATTTATTTTGATGATATAGAGTTTGCTGATGATAATAAATACTCTATATACTTGATTGATAAGTATTTAAAGAAATATTTTCCTAAAAATCAAAATAATATCAGAAAAAAATATCTTCCTAATGAAGTTGCAAAGGTGATTGGAGAAAAGGATATAACTTTTTTTAGTTTATATTTTCTTAGAACAACTTTCGTACCAAGTGATGACAACAGTGCAAGGGAATTATGCGAAGAACATTATAAAATATGGAGAGTTCTTTCGGAGGCCTTTGTACAGGATTTATACGATAAACTTAATATAGTAGAGCCTAGGGGACTTGCTAAGTCAACTATATGCGATAAAACACTTGCAATATGGTTACATTGCTATAAAAAATCAAAGTTTACTCTATTAGGTGCTAAAACTGCAGATGATGCCGAGCAATTCTTAAATTCTATAAAGAAAGAGTTTCTAGAAAATGAGCTTATAAAAGATGTATTTGGAAACTTAATAGATTTAAAAGGTAAAAAGCCTAATTCGAAAGATTATTACAAGGTTAATTCAGGCGAAATTGAGTTTACCAATGATACATATATAAGAGCAGTAGGTTCAACTACTTCTGTCCGTGGTGCTAACTGGGGAGGCGTAAGACCTACGGTGGTTATTGCAGATGACTATCAATCCGAAGTTGATGTTATAACTGAAGATGCTAGAGAAAAGAAATGGAATAGATGGTGTAAAGAAGTAGAGGAAGTTGGAGATACTGCAGTATTTAGAAAAGGTAAAAAAGTTAAATCAGCAACTAAGTTTGTAAGTATAGGAACTGTTTTACATATTGATTGCTTAATAAGTAAACTTAGCAGAAATAGAGATTATCATACTATTATGAATAGAGCTGTTTTATTAGAAGATGGCCAAACAATAGATGATATATTTGAAAGTGATTTATGGATTAAATGTAAAAAGATTTATTTTGACGATAAAATAGAAGATCCTCAAATACAAGCTAGAAAATTTTATGAAAAACATAAAGAAGAAATGAAATATCCTGTTTTATGGGAAGAAAAATGGGATTTTTTTATAGATATAGCAGTTAAATACTGGAGTAATAGAAAATCATTTATGTCAGAAAAAATGAATGATGCTAGTAGTATAGGTGAAAAATGGTTTAAATCTATAAGAACTCAATCAGTAGAGGAAATAGAGGACCATATTTTTTTAAAAACAATGCTTTGTGTTGACCCAGCGGGAGATAATTCTTCTAATAAGAAAAAGAAAACTGACTCATTTGCAATGATAGTAGGTTCATTAGGAGAAAATGACTTTAAATATATCAGAAGAATGGTACTTGAAAAAATGAGTTTCACAGAGTATTGTAATACAATTATTGATATTTTATTAGAATTTACAGATATAACTCATATATCTATAGAAAGAAATACCTACTTAGGTTCAGATGTAACTACTATACAACAAATGATTGAAAAGATACCTGAACTAAAGAAAAGAAATTTAATATTTATTAATGATATGAATAATAAAAATAAAGATAATCGTATTGCAACTATACAAGATCCAGTTAATAATGGCCAAATAATATTTGCAGATAATAATAAAGCATTTACAGAACAGATATTAGACTTTCAAGGAACAGCATATACACTACATGATGATGCTGCAGATGTTGTTTCTGATTTTGCAAATAAAATACTAAAAATAAAAACAAAAAATATAATTAGGTTCATGGATAGAAGGAGATTGGGTGTGTAAATGAAAAAATATAAGCCTATCGATGAAGTTATAAGTGTTTATGATGTTCCTAAAGAATTATGGGAATCTGAAAGTTTAATGAAAGAAAAACCGAACTGGAATAAAACAAATTATACCGAGTCGGAAAAAATATACCAAAATAAGGAATTTATTATACTGAAAGTAAAAAGTAACAAAAAGATTGGATTTATTGTATATAATACGAAAAAAGAATGGGAAAATGGTCATTCTCATTTAAATTCTAGAACTATTGCAGAAATAGTAATAAAAAATGTAATTTACAAAAGAAAACCTAAAACGAATAACTTATATATACTTAAAAGTCATGCAAGAGTTTCAAATGATGAAAAATATATAAAATTTATTGAAGATTTAATAAAAGTTAAAAAAAGTAAAACTAAGAATAATTATATAAATAAAAAAGGAGGCCGAAAATAATGCAGACTATAGCAGAAATCGTAGATGGTCTAAAAAAAGGAATGACTTTAGATTTGAATATCCCTGATCATTTAAATTTTGTCAGATATATGTATCAATGTTTCGAGTCTGATTTACATAAATATCAAAAAATGTATGACTATTATAAAGGCAATACAGATGCTATGGCCGACTACAAAACAATTACACAAAGGTCGAATTTAAAAGTAAATACAAATTTTTTCAAAAAATTTGTAAAGGAAGAGGTCTCTTATACTGTAGGAAATCCTATTACTTATGAAAGTAAAGAACAACCAGGTTTATTGGATGAATTAACATCAACTATGGCTTTATGGAATAAAAATCATGACAGTGACTTAATGAAATACATGGTTATATTTACAAAAGTGTTTGAAATTTATCGATATGATGAAGAAGGATTTAAAAGCATTATTTCGACTCCTTTAACAGGATATGCATATCAAGATGAATATGATAATATTTTATTTTATATGGATGTGAAAGTAGAACATTTAGATGTAGATGTTTATCATATAGATGTTTATACAAAAAAATGTATTTATCATTTAGACAGAGAGTTTAACCAAGTTGAACCTCCAACAAACCATAGATTTGGTATAATACCTGTTTCCGTAGGAAAATTAACTGAAGAATTGACAGAAGATAGTTTATATAAAGACTTAAAGGGATTACAAGATGCTTATGAAACTAATTTATCTGACTTAGGAAATGAAATTTCAGACTTTAGAAACGCATATATGGTTATGACAGATTGTGAATTTGAAGAAGAAAAAATAGTTGTTGATGAAGAAACTGGAGAAGAAACGAAAATAGATCCAATTTTAGAAATGAAGAAAAAAGGCATCTTAATGGTAGGTAAAGAAGGTAAAATTCAATGGTTAATTAAGCAAATTAACGATACTTTTGTGCAAAATACACTGGATAGATATAAAGACGATATGTATCAAATAAGTTGTCATATAAATCATAACGAAAGATTACAATCAAATTTAAGCGGAATTACACTTAGAAGTAGATTAATAGCACTGGAAAATAAATGTGCCCTTCAAATAAATGCTCACTCAAATATAGTTACAAATAGATTGAAATTTTGGTGTAATTATATAAATTACTTTAAAGCAAAGAATTTTGATTGGAAAAAAATAAAAATTATTTATACTGCAAATATTCCTCAAGATGATTTAGCTACAGCTCAAATGCTTAGTCAAGTTCCTCCTGGAGTTATTTCTAAGAGAACAGCATCAAGTAGATTTGGATTTATAGTAGATTTAGATGCTGAACAAAGACAAATTGCAAGAGAATATGAAGAAGAAATGAAGAGGGAAGATGAAAGTTTAGGTGAATTGTATGGCGATAAACACCAACACACAGAAACAAACATCGAAGAATAGAAATGCTGAAGAAACTAAAAGTTTCATGGAAAAAGCATATAATCAGGCCGAACAGGAACTTGAAAAATATCTTAAAAAGATGAATAAAACAGATAAGCAGATTAGAGAGTTAATGGAAACTGCTAATTTTGCTTATCAAATAGAAAAAACATCAAAAGATTACGAAAGTGCTGAAAGATTTATTGTTATAGCAGTTCTATCAATGCTTAATAACGAAGATGAATGGCTTGAAAATTTAATAGATAACTTCTTTGATGAAATGTTTGAAGAAATTGTAGAGTATTTTGGATATTTTGTAGACAATGAAGAAAAGCAGAAAATATTAAATAGAAAATACGAAGGTAAAACATATAAGCAAAGAATACAAAGCAATATGGCTAAAATAAATAATCGAACTAAAAAAAGATTGAAAATAGCTTATAACAAGAAGAATTTATACAATATCGCATCATGGCTAACACCAAGACAAAAGATGAGTAGAAAAAGAGCAAGAGGAATATTGATATCTGAGCTTAGTAGAATAGCAAATGATATCTTTATTTATTGTAATAGAGATAAAAAATTTATGTATTGTTCAGTTTTAGAAGAAAGAACATGCAGTGATTGTGAAAGTATGCATGGTGTTGCTTTAAGTGCTGAAGAAGCTTATGATTTAATACCACAGCATAACTTCTGTAAATGTTACTTTATAGTTATAAAATGATAGGAGGAAAATAATGAAAGTATTTTTAGGTGGGACTTGTAATAACAGTAAATGGAGAGATAAATTGATTCCAATGCTTAATATAGACTATTTTAATCCAGTAGTAGATGATTGGACTGAAGAATGTTATCAAGAAGAATTGAAACAAAGAAAAATATGTGATTATTGTTTATATGTTATAACTCCTAGAATGACAGGAGTCTATTCTATAGCGGAGGTAGTGGATGATAGTAATAAAAGACCCTATAAAACTTTATTCTGTGTACTAGAAGAAGATGATAATCCAATGCATAGTCTCACAGAGTTGGCTCTTCCTAAACTAGCATTTGATAAAGGACAAATGAAATCTTTAGATAGAGTTGGTCGAATGATAGAAAGAAATGGTGGAAAATATTTTAAATTATTAGAAGAAGTTGCATGTTATTTAAATAAAGCTGGAGTAAAAAAAATAAGAGGAATTGAAGGAATTCCTAACTGGATTAAAAGAGGACATGAAATACTTCCTAAAGACAAGTGGGAGTATTGGGATGAAATTGTTCCAATAAGAGCCAAAGACCTCTATGAAGGAATGAAATTGGATTGCACTTTAGAAATAGAAGGAATATTACAAGAAAAAGCAGAAAATAGTTTTAAAAGAGCTAGTAATGAATTAGATAGTCAAGGTCATTCTGGAATGTCATATGGCTTAATGAAAGCAATGATAGCACAGTTTTGTACAAATGGCAAAGAGTTTGTAAAATACTTAGAAGGATAAGGAGAGTAAATAAATGAAATTACAAGATACAGTAGATTTAATGTTAGGAACAGATTTTAAAGATAGATTTAAAGCTGAATATTATCAACTGGATAATAGAATAGCTGGACTACAAAGAATGTTAGAAGGATATAAAAATGGAACACTTAATTTTACTCCTAACTGCTCATACGAAATACTACATACTCAATTAGTATATATGGAAGCTTACAGAAATGTATTAGAAGAAAGAGCAGAAATAGAAAATATAGAATTGTAGGTGTATTATGAGAAATTTATTACTTAAAATAGGAGTAAGAATGGGCTGGGTTATAAGTCCAAACATCTTATTTAATTTAGCAACATATGGTGAAAACTCACCTTATTACAAAAGATATTATAAGAAATACCTAAAAAGAGATAAAAGGAGAAATTTATGAACGAACAACAATTTTTAGATTGGTGTAAAGATGAAATTGCAAGTTATGTAAATCTAATGATAGATAAAACAGATAAAAATTACATAACAAAAGATGATGTATTTATGGTTTGGTGTTGCAAAACACTCCAAAATAATAAAGCATTATTAAGTACAACTTTACCTGATGGAATGTACTACGAATGTACATATAATGGAGATAAAAAAGAAATGTACATAGATGCTTATAAGAAATGGGAGAATTACAAAGTTGTTAAGGAGGAAAAATAAATAATGAGAAAATTAAGTACTATTCAAAAAAGAGAAAAATTAAACGATGTTTACGCAGCAGATGAAATAGGTCCAGGAGGGGCAAATCATAGATATATAATTTGCAAAGAAGGTGAAACTTGTTGGTGTGATGGAAGTAATTTTATAGGTGTTGTAGCTGAGATACTTTTACAACGTGGACCAAGAAAAGATAAGAACTCACAACATGGAGTAATAGATACAGATTTACTAGAAATAGTGAGAGATAGAATGAAAGCTTTTCAAGCTGGACCATTCGCCAGTGAATACAATGAAAAAGCATTAGAACATATAGAATGGGCTTTAATGTATCTTAATCGTAGAGTTGAAGATAGAATAGAAAGAAATGTTTTAGGAAAAAACGAGAAATAGGGATTAAAAAATGGATACTAGAATACCATACAGAGAAAGATATATCAGAAAAGTGGAAAGCTTATTTGGCAAATCAAGAGAATATATTTGTTTTTCAGATGATACTTATAAAGAATTTGTAGAATTTATTAATAATTTAAAAGGAATACCGAAGAAAAATAGATTAATAAATAAAATGAGAGATTATAGAAAAGGTTTAAGATAGGTTTACATAATTCAACCTTCTAAAATCAATTCTAAGGTACTTGCAAAAAGTCCCTTGATAGTTTATATCTTTGGAAATAAATAGAAATTACATAAAGGATGATTAAATGGAAAAATTATTTAATTTTGTATCATTACCTTGTGATGCTATAGAAGTTAAAGTAATAAAAAGACCAAAACAGAAACCTTTAAAGAAACTAAAATTAAATGGTGCTACTTATTATTTATCTGAAGATGATGAAAATTATTATACTTTCATATATAAAAGTTTCACTAAGGATAAAGCAAAAAGCCAAGTAGCAGCCAGTATATTCAACAAAGCAAAGTGTAAAAATGCAGATTGGTTTGAGTTAGCTCAATTATACAACGATAAGATAAATGAGTATAATCACAAATCTTATGTGCATAGTCAATATATCACAGATACAATATTGACTGAAATATATAAATTAACAAGATAATAAAAGCCCGAGAGGGCTTATTTTTATGCTCCGAAACGAGGGTAAACTAAGTACTTTGGGGGCTAGTACTTCGAGGGACTAAATTCTTATTTAAATACTATGAGGGCTAGTACTTCATGGGGAAAGAGGTAAAAATGATAATCAAAAAAGATTTGTTAGAAAAATTAAACGATATAGATGAAACTGCCGATGTTACTGAAGTTTTAAAAGGGATTGATGGAATAGCAGAAGTTAAAGAAATACCTTTTGATGTTAACAAATTAACTGTTGAAGATTATAAAAATATCCTTGAAACAAATAAAGCAATACAAGGATATAACCAATCTCAATTAGACAGTGCAGTATCTAAAGGAGTTGAAAGTTTTAAAACTAAAAAGATGCCAGGAATTATAGAAAGTGAAATAAAAAAGGCAACTGCTCCAAAACACGAAACTCCTGAACAAAAGGCTCAAAGAGAACAAATGGAAGCTATGGAAACAAGACTTAAAGAAATGGAAGAAAAAAATGCTGCAACAGAAAAGAAAAATGCAGAGAATGAAGCTAAGTTAGCTCATGAAGGTAGAATCAAAGAAAGTCGTACTTATCTAGCAGAAATGAAATATCCAAAACAAGTCGAAAATTTCTTAGAGTTTGTAGTTGGTGAAGATATGGATATCAGTAAACAGAATATAGATAAATTAGCTAATGCATTTAGCGAATACGGACAAGAAGTCCTTAAAACTGATATGACAAATAATCCGTTTAATCCTAGTGGTGGGGGAAATGGAGATTCGGTTGATCCTGTTCAAGCTCAAGTAAATCAAATTTTAGGCTTGTCATAAAAATAAACTAATTAGGAGGTGTTTAGTATGGCTAACACAATATCATATGCTCAAATTTTACAAAATGCATTAGACAAACAAATGGTACACGAATCATTAACAGGATGGATGGATGCCAATGCAGGTCAAGTTAAATATAATGGTGGTAAAGAAGTTAAAATACCTCAATTATCAATGGACGGACTTGCTAATTATGATAGACAAGCTGATAGTGGATATACTAAAGGCTCTATCAAATACGAATACAAAACTTACACAATGACACAAGATAGAGGACGTAAATTCCAAATAGATTCTCAAGATGTTGATGAAACTAACTTTGTATTAACAGCAACAACAATCATGGGTGAATTTCAAAGAACTAAAGTTATACCTGAAGTAGATGCTTATAGATTAAGTAAATTAGCAACAACTGCTATGGGTGTAGCTAATGATGAAAATGTAGAATATGGATATACTGTAGCAAATTCAACTGTTATAGCTAAAATTAAAAAAGGTATAAAAACATTAAGAGAAAAATGTCATAATGGAACACTAGTTATTATGTGTAACTATGATACACAACTAGCTATAGAAGAAGCTGCATTAGGTAAATTAGCATCTGTATCTTTTTCTCAAGGTGGAATAAACACTAAAGTTCCAGCTATTGATGGATGCCCAATTATACCAGTTCCACAAAATAGATTATACAGTGCAATACAATTATATGATGGTTCGACTAATGGTCAAACTACTGGCGGATACATTAAAGCAACTTCTGGATTAGATGTTAACTTTTTAATCATGCCTTTAGATTTACCTTTAGCAGTAACTAAACAAGATATCATGAGAATATTTGACCCTGAAACTAACCAAAGTGCAAATGCATGGGCTATGGACTACAGAAGATACCATGATTTATGGGTATTAGAAAGCAAAAAAGAGGGGGTATATGCTAATATAAAAGATGCAAAACCTACTCAATCTGAAAGTCGTTAGTTTGATTCTTTCATGTTTGAAATAAAAAAAGAAAATGTTCATAGAACAGTAGAAACCATAGAACAGGCAAAAAAATATATTGCTGAAGGTTATGAATTAGTTCAAAATATCGACAACTCAGAGGAAAAATCCGAAATAATAGATTTAGATTCTTTAAAATATAATGAGTTAAAGAATTTAGCTAAAGAAAAAAAAGTTAAAGGCTATACAACACTGACAAAATCAGATTTAGTTAAAATTTTAAAGGAGTTGTTTTAAATGGCTAACTTGGATTTTATATTACAAGAAAAGTTTCCTAACGAAAGCGAATCAAGTTTAGTCATTCATAAACAACTTGCTACTCAAAAGCTATTACTTTATTTTAAGAATAGACTTAATAGAACTATAACAGCTGAACAATTAGAAACAGAGTATCAACCTGCTCTGTTTCTTTTAATTTCTAATGCAGTTAATTATTCAAGTGTGAGAGGTGTCAAATCAATTTCTCAAGGTAATAAGAAGACTACGTTTGATGAAAGTATTAGTTCTAGCGGTGCTTATGATATAACTAACGAGATCAAGGAACTTTTACCTGTAGCAGTAGTTAAATTGAGAGGTTAGGTGGTAAATGTGTTCGGATATAACGAAGACAGTGCAACTTTATTCAATATATCTTTAGATGAAAATCGAAAACCCATTTATCACCGAACTTATTTAACGGGTATCGATTGGCAACAAGCTACAGGAGTTAAATTTTTAAAGACAACCGGTTCATCTGCGGATATAGATAATAAAATATTAGTTTTTGTAAATTATGGGACTTATGAAGGTAAAACTTACATAGGTCCTAAAGAATTTAGTAAACTTGAAGATAAAAGTAATTATTATACATTCAACGAAGGAGAAGATATTCTCTTAAAAGGAATACATGACATTGAAATTACAAATTCTCAAGAGTTTAATGATATTCAAAAAAACTATGATGATGTAGTTAAAATCATCAATGTTACTAAGTGTGAATTAACAAAACACTTTGAACTAGGATGTGAGTAAAATGGCAACTTTAAAAGCAAAAGTTACTGTTAATATAGACTATGACAAAATTGTAAATCAAAGTAAAATAAATAGAGCGCAAAAACAACTCGTAAACCTAGTAAGAACAAAAGCCGACCCATACGTACCTTATTTATCAGGAGATTTAAAAAATACTGCTCAAGAAAACAAAAAAAGTATTGTATATGCTAGTTATCATGGTGGCACAAAGTCATATGCTACTATTAACTACTATACTAACAGAGGTATGGGTAGAGAAGGTTTAAACCGTGGTGGCAAAAGAGGTAAACAATGGATAAATCGTATGTGGGTTAATGAAGGAGATGCAATAGTAAATGAAATTGCAAATACAATAGGAGGGAAAGCAAGTAAATGACACTTAATTTAAATGAAATAGAAAATAGAACTATTACAGATAAAATAATAGAATTTTTCTTAAAATGCCCTCTAATAGACGATAAATCTCCTATTTCTGCTGATTACATAGGTGATGAAATAGGCACTTACTCAGTAGATGGTTCGCCTTCAGAAACCATTTTAAAAACTTATGTTGATGGTTCTACAGAAAGGCAATTAATTTTTGATTTTACTAGCAGAGAAAGTGTTGAAGCATATAACAATGAAAAAAATATTAGTTTTTATGAAAAATTAGCAGAGTGGGTAGAAACTCAAAATAATGAAGGAATTTTACCAGAGTTAAATTATCCACTTATAGCTGAAGAAATAAAAGTATTAACACATGGATATGTCGAGCAAATGAGTGCGAATAAAGCAATCTATGTTATTCAAATGAAACTAGTATATAAAAAAAGGATTGTATAGAAGGAGGTTAATATTATGGCATTAATGAGAAAAGATGTTGCAGACTACTTAAATGTAGGTACTAGTGAAGCAGAAGAATATGTTTTACTAGGATATGGGTTTGAAAGTTTAGATGAAGAACCTGGAGCACAAACTGATACAACTTGTTATATAAATGATGAAACATCTTCTACTTCTGTAACAAAATATGAAACAAAATTTCCATATGTTTCTGAAATGATACCAGATGAAAAAGGAATAAAAAATTTATGGTCAACTGGTAGAAATCATGAAGTTGGAACAGCTGCAGAAAGAGATTTTGTTCGTGTAGATATGTATGATCCTGTATCAGGAAGTGAAGGAACTTATCAAGCAAGAAAATTTAGAGTTTCAAACGAAGTTTCTAAATTTAGTGGTGATGGTGGCGAAAAAATAAAAGTTGAAGGAAGTTTAAATGCTATAGGAAAAGTTGTTCAAGGTACTTTTAATGTTTCAACAAAAACTTTTACAGCAACTCAAGCAGCAACTCAAAGTAATACTGCTAAAGAAAATACTGTAAATTAATTAAAATTAGGGAGGTTAAAATATGAACGATTATACAAAATTTAATATATTAGGTGTGGAATTAGAATTTGATTTTTTAGATTTAGATGAAAAAGAATTTTTTGAATCAGTTTTTTCAGAAACAAACAATAAAATATCAGAAGTAGCTAAAGATGATAAAGATTTTCCTATTGAAAGTGCTAGAAAATATTGTGAAAGCATAATTGGCTTGTTTGAAGAATTGTTCGGTGAGGAAAAAACTTATGATATTTTTTCAGGTAAATGCAATTTAATGAAATGTACTACAGCTATAAAGGAATTATCAAAAGCTAAATTAGAACAAGATAAAGCATTTGCAACAGAATTAAAATCTGTTACTACTATTTCTGAAGAAGTATTCGGAGAGGAAGAAATTTCTCTTAATAGACAACAACGTAGAGCTATTGAAAGAAATAAGAAAAAATATAACTAATGAGTATAAGTATTTTAACCGATTTTTTACCTATTGAAGTTGAAATAGAAGGAGTGCGATATCCAATTAACTGGGATTTTCGCACTTCTATTTTATTTGAACAGTTAATGTTAAATAATAATATTAGTGAAAAAGAAAAATCAGATGAGGCTCTACAACTATATTATGGTTATGAAATAGATACAATTAAATATATTAATAATAATAATATTAATCAATTTGTTGAAGAAATGTTATTATTTTATAAGTGTGGGAAAAAAATTATTAGTACTAACGAAGATTCAGAAAAGAGCGAAAACTCTAGTAAAAATGAAATTATCTATAGCTTTGAACATGATGATTTTTACATTTATAGTGCATTTATGCATGATTATCACATTGATTTACAAGATATTGAAGGATTACACTGGTGGAAATTTAAAGCATTATTTAATTCTTTATCAAGTGATTGTAAATTCATAAAAATATTAGAATATAGAAGTATTGATTTATCTGAGATACAAGATAAACAACAAAAGAATTTCTATAGAAAAATGAAAAAACTTTATGCTTTACCTCAGTCATTAGAGGAAAAGGAAAAACAAGCATTAATAACAGAAATGCTATTGAAAGGTGAAGATCCTAGAGAATTATTAAGACAATAGTTAGGTTTTGTACTATAATATTATTATAGGGGGGAGTATAGTATGAAAAGAACAGGAACTTTATTTTTAAAGGCTTTATTTATTCTCTGCATAGTATTTATTATAGGAGTGACATTAGGTATAAATAGTAAAAAGAGTACTGATACAGTTTATGAAGATACCTTAAAGGAAGAAAAACAAGAAACTGTTGTCAAAGCAAAACCTACAACTGTGGAAGAATTAATAAACAAAGAAACAAAATTTAAACCAAATTATAATAAAAATTCAAAAGTTTTAACTCTAAACGGAAATTACACTAGTAATTTAGGTAGTGAAAAAGGTTTATTTTTAGCAAGATACTCAGCTTATGAATCTGTTAAATTATGTGAGGAAACCTTTCCTAATAATGTTGAAAGTTATGTAATAAATTTTTATCATGATACTGTAGATAAATATGGAAACAAAAAAGATACAAAAGTTTATTCATTAGTTTTATGTGAAGATGAACTTTCTAAAGTAAATTGGAATAATATAGACAGTAGTATGTTATCAGATTTAGGAGAAGAATATATTAATCCAGTTATATTTAGATAAATTTTTAAACACTTACATTTTGTAGGTGTTTTTTTATGCCTAAAAAGGAGGTGAGGGTATGGCAGCAGATGGAAAAGTTGTTATAGAAGTTGAATTAAAATCTGATCAAGTTGAAGGTCAGTTAAATGAACTTAAAAATGCCTTTGCTGATTTAGGTGGTGTTGGTAAAGTATTTGGAGAAATGAGTTCTCTAGTAGGGACATTTTCAAATACTTTTAAAGCATTAAGTGGAATTGTTGGCCCAGTTGCAGCAGGAGTTGTTGCAGCAGTAACCACAATGGTAACTGCTTTTTCAAAATTATATGATGCTAGTAAACAAAATTTCTTCGAAAACTTGCAAAATATATCTGAAAAATTACAACCAGTTGTTGATATTGTTCAAAATGCTACAAATACCATTTTGGATTGCTTCAGTCAAGTTACAGATTTTAATTTTGATTTCAGTACCCTAATGGCAGATGCGATTGAATTTGAAAGTTCTATGGCTCGTGTGTCTGGTATAATGGGTGTTTTAGGTGACGATGCAAAGGTTTTAACAGAAACAACAAGACAATACGGAGCTACCACTAGGTACACCAGTGTACAGGTGAGTGAAGCTTTTAGCTATATGGGTATGGCAGGATTTTCATTACAAGAGTCTCTTGCGTCAATACAAGATGTTTTAAATTTAACTACCATCGGTGCCACTGAACTCGGCACTGCCAGTGATATCGTGACTGATGGTTTAACAGCAATGAACATGTCTGCATCTCAAGCATCAAATTTCGTCGATTATATGGCTGCAACTATTACTCGTAGTAATACAACTGTTGAATTAATGGGTGAAACAATGAAGTACGCCGGTTCAGTAGCTGGGACATTGGGCGTTTCTATGGATGATTTATCAGTTGCTATCGGTCTAATGGCGAATTCATCAGTAAAAGGAAGTCGTGCAGGGACTGCAATGAGAACATTGTTGGCAAATTTAAGTGCACCTACTGAAACCGTAGCAAAAGCTATGGATAAATACGGAATAGGACTTGTTACTGCGAAAGATGGTTCAGTTGACTTAGATAAAACATTAAGAAATTTAAGAAGTAGTTTAAAATCATTACCTTTAGTTGAACAAGCAGCTGCATGTAAAGATTTAGCTGGTAAAACAGGTATGACAGGTTTACTATCAATTGTCAATGCTACGGATGATGCATATGATAGTTTAACTGATAGCGTACAAAACTCTACTCAGACAGTTTCTTATTGGAATCAAAATTTAGGAGAAGCAGGAGTTACTGGAAAAGAATGTAGTAAAAGAATAAACAACTTAAAAGAAGTTTTAAGTCAAACAGAATACTTAGGTGCTGCATTCAATATGACGACTCAAGATATGGCTTTAGCATTACAAGTTTTAGGTTCTGATGCGAAAGTAACAACAAAAAATGTTGAAGATTTATTTGGCGTTTTAGATGCAATGAGAGACCCCACTCAATCACAGAAAAAAATTTTTAAAGAGTTAGGATTAAGTTATAGAGAAATTAAAGATGATGCTTTCGATTATAGTGCTACTTGCGATATGATCAATGAAAATACAAAAGGAATAGTAGATTCTTCTAAAGGTTTAAAAAACGTTGTATCTAAGAATGACTTAATAAAACAATTATATCCTAATATGTCACTTGAAAAAGCTAATGAAGTATTAAAAAAATATGGCATGACTGCTAAAACTCAATCTACTGGCCAAATAGATTTAATTGCAAATTTAAAAGAACTTAGAAGTGCTTTTAGTGGTATGGATCAAGCTACTAGAGAACAAACGTTAAGTAACCTTGGATTATCAGATTCTTTAAGTGAAATAAATGAAGTATGTGGTTTATCTGACGAACAGTTTGATAAATATTGCAAAAACTTAGAATTGGTAACAGGTTTATCTGAAAAAATGTCCCAAACAATGGACGAAACTACAAAATATTATTTATTAGTACTATCATCAGCACTTCAAGATGTTGCTATACAAGGATTTGAATTTTTAAAACCGTCTATACGATCTGCAGCTGATGCATTAGCTAAATTTTTTACTGTATGGAGAAGTGGTAATGAAAAAGGTAATACAAAGGATGGGCAAGCTTTATATACTTTTGATAATTTTAAAAAGGCACTAGATAATTTACTTGGATATATAAGAAATGCAGATATATCAGGAGCAATTCAACAGGCTTTTAGTGGAATTAATACTTTTATAACTAAAGGTGGATTAAGCAGAGTATTAGCTATCGGTAAAGAAATTATACATCAAATTTGTCAAGGAATTATAAAAAGTAAAGGTGATATAAGAGAAGGTATTTCAAGTGCTATTAAACAAATTTCTCAATTTGTTAAAGATGTTGCTCCAGAAGTTGAGGAAGCTGGTAAAGTTATTTTAGATGCTTTAAGAGATGGAATAAAAAACAATTCAGACAATATACATGGTGCTTTAGATGCAGTTGCTTCAGCTATGAATTCATGGGTAGAAGGAAGCGAACAAATAAAATCCTTAACTGGTAGTTTTGCAGATATTTTTATTGATAGCTTAATTGAAAATTTTAAATCTAGAACTGTTGGAAGGGCAACAGAATTATGGAATGCAGCTACAAGTTGGTTAACACACTCTACACCAGATTTCAGTAAAGGTGGAACAGGACTTCTAAAAAAAATATCTGAATGGTTTACTGGCGAATCTTATGCTGATGAAAAGACTGGTGATGAAAAACCTCTTAATACTAGCAAAGATTCCAATAGTAACAAAATAAACAATAAACTTTCTAGCATGGATGCTAACGAAATAAAAGCATTACAAACACAATTAACAGCTTTACAGACAACAGCACAAAGTGTTTCAAATTCAATTTCTCAAGCATTTACATCATTACAAAATAATTTAAGAACGAGTTTAGTTGGATGTGCAAATATAGCAAGAAATCAATTTGTGAGTATATCAAACGTAGCTAGAAATCAATGCTTAAATGTGTCTAATATAGTAAGAAATCAATTTCTATCTATTAGTAATATAATACGTAATCAAATTACAAATGCTAGAAATGTTGTTACATCTCAAATGATAAGTATGAAGAATGTTATATCAACTCAAGTTTCAGAGGCTAGGAATAAACTTACATCTCAAATGATATCAATTAGAAATGTATCTAGAACACAGATTACACTTGCTAGAAATGCTGTTACATCTCAAATGATATCAATGAAAAGAGTTATAACTACTCAATCAAGAGAAGCAAGAAATAACTTTACAAGACAAATGATAAGTATGAAAAATGTTGCTAGAACTCAATCAAGAGAAATCGGTCAACAAATGGCTAACGGTGTTACTCAAGGTATTCAAAGCGGTACAGCAAGAGCAGTTAGTGCGGCAAGAAGTCTTGTTAATCAAGTTAATGCAGAAATGAAAAAGACTGCTAAAATAAATTCACCTTCAAAAGTTACTACTGATTATGGAGAATATATGGACGAAGGTTTAATTGTTGGTATGAAAAATAAAGCTGAACAAGTATATGCCGTAGCTAGGGATGTAACTTCAGAAATGCAAAATGCAATGAAAATGGCTGTTCAATCTGAAACAACTAAATTTTCATTAGAAGCTAGTAGTAATAGTAATCTTAAAATTGTAAATAGTGTGAGTAATAACACAGTAAAAGAAATAGCTAATTCGCTAGGAGAAACATTAAAAGAAACTATAGAAGGTATAAACGATAGACCTATTCAAGTTGAAGCTAATATGGATAAAACAAAAGTTGTTGATATAATAGCTCAACCTGTTCAACAAAAAAATAAAAAGATTGAAAAAAGAAAAAATAGATTGGAGGGGATAACAAGTGTTTAAATTTGATGGCATCGATTTAGAAATGTTTGTAGATGTAATTTCTATAGATACAACACTTATGTCAGAAAGAAAAAATGATTTTATAGACCCTCCATCACGATCTGGTAGATATTATCAAGATTTCAAATATGACTATAAAGAAATAACTGTTACTTTTGATATAAAAGCAGATACAGAAGAAGATTGTAAAGATATTATTGATACAATATCATCTGTATTTGATGTTACAGAAGAAAAAGAATTGATTATAGATGATAACGGAAGAATTTATTTAGCTATTCCAGACGGCAAATTCTCAAAAGAAAAAATCACGAAAGGCATAAGAAGAATAAAAACGTCTTTTATATGCCCTATACCTTTTTCTTATAATCCAGATGCTAAAATTTTTAATGGTGAAAAAACTTTATCAGTTTCTAACGAAGGAAATACAAGTACTCCAGCAATTATAAATGTTGATTTTAATGGAAATGCTACTTATTGTCAAATTGATGGCCAAGACGGAAAATCAATATTAATTGGTCAATACCCTTCACTAATTAAAACAAAAAAAGAAGAAAGTACTACTATTGTTTATGAACCTTGTGAAACTACCGAAAATTTTGTTTCAGTTACAGGTGAAGTTGATGCAAAAAGAACTATAACTGGTACTATTCAACCAAATGACGGTGGAACTAGTTGGTGTATACAAGCAGCTGATTATGGTAGTGGAGATAACTGGCATGGGCCTGCACTAAGATATAATTTACCTTCTAATGTTACTGATTTTGAATGTAGTATATATTTTTATCATGATAGTAAAGGTAAGTTAAAATATAATGAAATTGGATCTACAGATAAAACAAAAACAACTAGATATAAAGTAACTGCCACAACTGTGAAATTAAAAGAAAAGAGACTATCTAAAAGTAAAACTTTATTAAGTATTAAAAAAGGTGTATATTTAACTCCTTTAGAGGTAGACGGACAAGAAGTTACTAATGGTTGGATAAAAACTACATATGATAGCAAAACGGGCTGGGTTAAAATTTCAACTGGATTGAGTAAAATAACTACTACTACATCAACATATTATACAAAGCAAGCAGCATCTTTAAGAGCATCTGGAAGTAAAAAATCAAAACTTCTAGCTACAATTCCTAAGGGAACTGCTATAATTGTATATCCTAAAATTACAGCTAGTAAAGGTAAATGGACTAAAGCAACATATAAAGGAAAAACTGGTTATGTTTATACAGACTACATTATTGAAGGTGATAAAGTACAAATTGATACAGACCAAGAAGTTGATACTGCAGAAGATAAAATCGGTATAGTTGAATGTTATGGATTAGATCAAGCTGGTAACAAGTTATTTAAAGTTATGTTATGTGATGAAAATGAATGGTATGAAGCTACATATCCACTTGTACAAGTTGGCAATACAGAGTTTTTAAAAGATAAAGATTTTAGTGTGCCTGAAGCTAAAACAACAACAGTTACAAATGTTTCAGATGATAGTTTAACCGTAAGTACAAAAACATTAAGAAGTGGTAAATATGGTAACTGGAATGAATTTAAAGGCCATTTCACTATAAAAAGAGAAAAAAATGAATGGTATGCAGAGGTAATAAAATATAATTCTGAAGGCGAAATTGAAAAAACTTTACCAAGTGAAGTTATGAAAAGTGATAAATTTCCTACTGGCGATTTGAATCATATAGTTGTTTACTTTGGAAAATATGCTGATAAAGATGTTGTTGATACAATGACATTTAATAGATTAGTAATAACTAAATTAAATGAAGTTAATCAAGATGAAGAGCAAGATATAATAATTTTCAAAGAAGGTGACGAATTGAAAGTTGATTTTGCCAATAATGAAGTTTATATAAATAATGTAAAAAATATGGAACATGTTGATATAGGAAGTAAGTTCTTCGAAATACCTCCTGGTGATTTTGATTTAAGAATATCTAGTGATGCCAATATTACAAGTTCGATTATTTATAATGAAAGGTGGTTGGATTAGTTGCAAGAATTAGTAACTGAGATATACATTTTAAACAGAAGAAAAAAAATAATAGATGTATTATCAAATAACGGGACTAATCCAAGCAGTCCTTTTTTTGATGATGCTTTTAAACTCTATTTAAATACTGGAGCTGAAAGTTTTGAATTTTCTACAATAGCAAATGAAAGAACAACAGGTGTACAAAAGGGAAATTTTATTGTTTTTTCATATAGAAATAAATATAAATTATTTCAAATAATGAATACATCTAGTCAACATACGAATGGTGCAGTTATAAAAAAATGCTATTGCGAAACAGCAGGATTAGAACTTTTAAATAAAATTGTAAGAGAAAGTACATTACAGGGCGATGTTACTACATTCTTTCATTTACTTTTACAGGATTCTACATTTGAATTAGGTTATGTAGACCCTTCTATTACGACTTTTAAAAGTGTTAAGGTTGAAAAACCGACTCCAATTTATACAGTAATCCAAGATAATTTAGAAACTTATGACATTGAAATTGAATTTACTGTAGATATAAAAAATAACAAAGTTTATAAACAGTATATAAACGTATATAAGCAACGAGGACAAATCACAAATGCAAGATTTGAATATTCAAGAAATTTAGATGATGTTAAGAAAAATGAAGATTTAACAGAGTTTTGTAGTGCATTAGTTGGATATGGTCAAAATGGAATTAATTTTAAAAATGTAGAATGGTTAAAAGCTAATGGAAACCCTACTGATAAACCTTTAAATCAAGATTTTATAGCAGATGAAGATGCGCACATATATTTTCATAATGATGATGGAAGTTATATAACAGGAGTGTATGAATGTGATGCTAGTAATGCATCTGACTTACTTAATGAAACATGGAAAGAACTTCAACGAAGAAAAGAACCTCAACTTGATTATGAGACAAGTATATTATTACTTTCTGATGATGTTGATATAGGTGATACTGTATATGTAATAGACGATGATTATATACCTTCTTTACGTTTACAAGCTAGGGTAACAGAGTTAGAACTATCTTTTACAGATTGGGAAAATAAAAGTAAATGTACATTAGCAAATTATAAAGAAGTAAAAAGTAAAATAAAAAGTCTAAATAAAGATGATCTACTAAAAGATGTTCTGGAATTTTTAGGTAATATAGGAGTAGGTTCTTTAACAGATGAAGACATTTCTAAAATAAGAGAATATCTTGAAAAAATGGGTCTAGAAAAAGAAGAGATAGATAAAATATTCGATGAAATTAGTAGTATTATAAATCCAAAACCAGACCCTCCCGATGAAGGTGAAGATGGTGACCCTATTTATTTAACTTCTTATAAAAATGGAGTATGGCTTGGAGATGATAGATTTTATCAAGTAAAGACTTCTAAGACAGTATCTACTACTGATAAAACTAATGATATATATGCAGAAGCATTAGCATTATATGAGAAATATGACATAGGTAAATATCAAAATAAAGCGAATCTCAATGAGCTATCATCTACAGGAAATAAATATAAACTATATCTTATAGTTGAACATTATGCTAGAAAATTTGGATTAGATCCAAACCTAGTGTATGCAGTCATAATGGGAGAATCTAGAGGTGACCCTTATAGTACTACAGGTAGTAATGGCGGTTACGGACTAATGCAATGTGAAAGAAGTACATACTTCAAAGAGTGGGGAAATAAGGCACAAACTATAAAATATTTAGACGGCAGCACTTATAAATTTCTTCCTTCTTATGCAACAATGACACCTTACAAAGCTGGAAACACAACAGTCAATGGAATAACAGTAGATAGAAACATTCTAAATCAAATAAGATTTGGGTGCTGGGAACTACGTCAAGCTATTGATTATGCGCACGGAAATATATTTGGTGGATTAGTAGCTAACAATATGGGACAAGGTTCATTAAACTGGATAGTGAGTAAGTATGTGTGCGATAAATACGGATATACATTCGTTGATTCTTATTATTTGAGTTCTCAATCAAACGAAACAAAATTAAAAGTTTACGAGGAATTAGATAGCTTAAAATTTGACTTTGCAGCTTATAGACAGAAATTAAAAGACCAAAAGGGATTAGGAACACCAAATAACGTAGAATTGTATTTGTGTTGGTATAAAGTAGTAAATGGCCAATTACCTTATTATATGGATGCACAGGGTAATAAATTAGGTTATGGAGTTGGTACATCTACTCCAAAAGCAAAAGGTCAAACAAGTGCATCTGATATAAGACAAATAATAGTTGATACGGCAAAAGCTATAGTACAACAACATACAGATAAGTTGGCAACATATGACCAAAGTTATCGTACTTGGAACTTTAAAAAGCCTAACAAAAGAAAAGGCACTTTTTACGGAATAAAAAATCCTATTTGTTACGATTGCTCTTCTTTAGTGACTTGTTGCTATGGTGAAGCTGGATTAAAAAGTATATTCCATAGTGATTCCTTATGTGCAGCAGGAACACTTGTTGACTATGCTACGAGAAAAAGTGGTTATACAATGTTTAAGATAACTAAAACTACAATAGAGAATATGCTCCCAGGGGACATAATAATGATGTGCAATAAGGAGTGTCCAACTACATTAACTAGAGCAAAAGCTATGGCGTATAAATTTACACACCATACGTTAATTTATTGTGGTAAAGTAGACGGCACACATATGGTTGCACATGCTAGACAATGGGATTATTGGCCAAAGGCAATTCGTTATATGGCTGTTTACTCAGACATATATAAATATGGATTCTGCTTACGACCTTACGATTTAGCTGAAGCCGATAACAATAATGTAGAGGACACTCCTGTGATCGACAAGACAGATATGAATGAAGTGTATATAAAAGCTGTTAGAAAAGCAAATGCATATGATTTTTATGATGACAACAATAATTTGTCAAATAAAGTAGAGGGGCTATTTGAAGATGATGATAAAGCATATCCAAGTTCATCACCTTATGCACTTGTTCATTTTGGATTGAATGATCTAACAGAAAAAGGTATAACAGGAATTAAAACTCTTACAAATATCTTAAAAACAAAATATAGAAATACACCGATTTTCATATTAAAGGAATTACATGTTGGAACTGCTTATGCAGATTATACAACTGTAAATACTTCTATAGATGCATTTAACACTGAAATTAAAACATTCTGTGACAATGAAGAAAATGTATTTTTATTAGATATATCTAGCAAATTAGAAACTTATACGAATTTATTAAATCCTAATTACACTAATGATGGTTATACATTTAAAGATGATTCCAGTATTGGTGTTTTTTATAATGCAATAAAAGAAAAATTACTGGCTACTCCAATAGGTTATAAGAAAAAGGATGATAGCAGTAACACTGGTGGAGGAGATACTGGCGGTGGTGACACTGGGGATGATGGTAATGCATCTAAAAGAGAAGGTGAAACAGTAAATATATTATTAGAAAGTACAAAAACTTATACTTGGAAAAAAACAATTAAGTCTCTTACTTTCAGACTTAAAAATAAAGTTGATAAAAGTTTTTATGCTAGAATGGTGTTTACTACAGCAGATGAAATTAGTTATACACAAAGTAAAATTTGTTATCTTGAAGGTGTAGATTGTATAGCTGGCCAACTAGTTCCAAAACCGAATACAGGTTATAAAATTATAATAATGGCTAATGTAAATACAAGTATTGACTATAAATACTATGGCTCAGTTTCCGTAGATAAAAGTGAAGGATATGCAAAAACTTATAAATTTGTTGGTGGCGAAAAAGCTGTAAAAACTGCAAAAACATACCTAAATCGAACTGGGTTGCGATATGGAGATAATTCATTTGCTGTTAAATCTGAGCCTACCAGTTTCCCTAATGATATGGCTGGAAACTTAAATAAATGGTATGATGCTACTGCTAAAAAAGCTAATATTGACTGTAGCTCTTTGGCTATATTTGTTTATGCGGATATACCGTACGATAAAAGTCCTTATGCCAATCACAAACTAAAGAAATTAGTTAAAAATTCAGATACTAGCTGGGCATTTATGTTACCAAGGACAGCAGCAGAACAAGCAGAATATTGTGTTAAAAAAGGCTGGGTACTACATGATATTGATATAATCAATTATTCAAACTTGAAAGCTGGAGACCTCGTTTTTTTTGATAGAGATAACGGAGAAAATGGTCGTTATATGAACTGCTCACATGTAGCCATTGTAGTTGGACCAACTGAAGATGGCGGGTCAGTAAACATAATAGAATCTACAACAGTTACAAATGGAGTTAGAATAACAGGAATTACAAACAATACAACTGATAAAATATTATTCTGTGCTAGACCTAAGAAATTATAGAGAGGGGATTATTATGAGCAATAGCAATATAGAAACTATAACTAGAGAGCATGATAATTTCTCCTCTAGTTATAATGAACTTGTAAATCTACTTGAAAAAGTAATCACTAACAGAAAAATAACACAAGATGATAAGTATGACTTAGAGAAAGCACATGCTACATATGTGGAAAATTACAATGATGTTAAAAGAATACTAGAAAATGAAAAAGAAGCGAATTTAAGAGAGCAAATTAAAGCTGTAAATGATAATAAATTGGATGCAGATATAAATAGTATAGTAAATATTCTTACAAACAATGGAGAGAAAAACACTTTATATCTAGACGAAGATGGAAATTTGTATATTGACGGAGAAAAAATTCCAGAAATCAAACAAGTAAAATTGACAGTAGATGAACAAAATGGAAAAATAGAATCCCTTGTATCTGATGGATTTATAGAAGATGCCGAAGGAAATAAAGTTAAATTAAAAGTATTATATTCAACTCTTAAGCAGGATATGAACGGATTTACGTCACAAGTTGGAGAAATATCTGGTGTAGCATCAAGTGCAAAAGATAAGGCACAGGCTGCATTAGATAAGTATTCCCAAATAGAACAGACTGTAGGTAAAATACAAACTACTGTTGTTGATAATAGTGACAAAATCAAACAAGGAGTTACTAAAGTTTACAATGAGTATTATATCTCTACAAGTAAAACCGAACAATTCGGAGGAACATGGTCCACAACAGTGCCTACTAATGTTCCAGAAGGTAGTTATTTGTGGATAAGAACTGTGTATACTAAAGCTAATGGGGACAGTTCAACTGGAGATGCAGTTTGTATGGCTGGTGTTCAAGGACCACGAGGTTTGCAAGGTTTGCAGGGACCTCAAGGAGAGCAAGGGATTCAAGGGCCAGCAGGAGAATCTGGTAAAACTTCTTACTTCCATATAAAATATTCTTCTGTAAAAAATCCGACTTCTAGTAGCCAAATGACTGAAACTCCAAGCGAGTATATCGGTACTTATGTAGATTTTACAGAGCAAGATAGTGATAACCCTTCAAAATATGAATGGTACAGATTTCAAGGTTTGCAGGGACCTCAAGGAGAGCAAGGAATCCCAGGAAAAGACGGAGACGGTCGAACTACCTACCTACATATTAAGTATTCAAACGATGGCGGTAAAACATTTACAACTAATAATGGAGAAGATGTAGGTGCTTATATAGGAACATGTACAGATTTTAATAAAGATGATCCTACAACAATAGGAAGTTATACATGGGCAAAAATAAAAGGAGATACAGGAGTAGGTGTAAAAAAAATAACAACTATATATTTTGTATCAACTTCTAAGACTACAGTTCCCACATTTGCAGTATCTGGTTGGTTAACCTATGTACCTGCATATCAAGAAGGCAAATATTTATGGAGTGCTTACAAAATATTTTATGATGATGATACAGTAAACTTCACAGACCCACAGTATTGCAGTGAGTGGGAAGCACTCAGTGTGGCACAAGGTGCAAAATCAGTTGCTACACAAACAAAAGAACAATTTGAATGGATTGTAATGGACGGCTCTACAAGTTCAAGTATAACGTTAACTAATGCAGCCCTACAGGCTATAGCAAATTCAGATATTTTGTTTAAAGCTAAAAATATATCGCTAGAAGGCTATACCACTATAAATGGTGGATTTTCTATAGATGAAAACGGAAATATGACTGCTAATAATGGTAATTTCAATGGAGCAGTTAATGCACAAGGTAATATGACCGCTGATACTCTTATTGTTAGAAAAATTGTTAGTAAAGATATTATTAATTCGCTTACAAATGATATATCTGTAAATATATCAACATATGGAGATGATGCATCTGATGTTATTGATGGTGCGGAATTCTATACTGTGCAAGGCTTTTTAGATGCTTTGCCAAAAAATCTTAATGGAAATAGCATATATATAACTCTTGACAAAGAATGTAATGAAAACTTGAATTTGAAGGGATTTTCTAATGGTGATATATATCTATACATGAACATGAAAAATTACAATGGTCATATAGCTGGATATAATTGCACTGCTAAATTATTCATATATGGAGCTACTACTGTTACTGGTATTCCAGATGGGGTAAATAGTCAAAGACCTGATATAATGCCAGCATCTATGGTAAGTAGCAACACATATTATTACGGAATGTATTTCTCAAATTGCAATTTTGTTACGCTTAGAAGTATTAATGTCTATGGCCAAACAACGTCAAATAGTTATTATGCCATCGGTGCTGAACATGGAACCACATTGTTAATGCAAAACTGCAAAGTAATAGGCAGTCAAAACGGACTACAAGCTAGAGGTAGTAAACTTATCATGTATAAGAATTATGGGAAAGTTAATAACAATGCAGTTAGAGCAATCTATGGGGCTACGGTATGTATTCAAGATGGTTCTATACCTAACGGACAATTAACACACGATAACTCTTCACAAATAATTTATAATTCTACAAAATGTACAGTAGATGGAACTACTACAACTGTAGGAGAAAATACTAATATAGGAACTACAACAAGTAAGTCAGTTACGTTTACAAGTGATTATGGAGATACATATCGTTATACTTGGAGTGACTGGGCGCAAGACAATCTAGTTATCCAAGGTAAATGGACATCTAACAGTGTAGGAGCATGGTTCTTTGGAAATGACTTTGCTAAATTACAAGGCAAGACTATAACAAAGGTCGTTCTAAAAATAGAACGTACAACAGGTGGTAGTAGTTACCATAATGAAGCTAAAATAGTTATGCATAATCATTCAAGTAGGCCAAGTGGTGAGCCTACTTATTTAAGTTGGAGCAAAACTGCTAATCTTACAATGAATGCAACAACAACAGTTACAATAACAGATAGTGCAGTATTGAATGCGATAAAAAACGGAACAATGAAAGGATTTGGACTTAAACATACTTTCGATAAAGATCATTATATGAAATGTACAGGAGTTATAAAAGCTACAGTAACTTATACAGACTAAAGGAGGGGATTATCTTGCCTATTAAATATAACTATGAAGTATCAGTAAATGATAACAAAGCAAAATTAAATAAAGATATTTTCTTATTTAGAGGCAATAGAAATATACATTATTATTTCTCTATAAAAGGTGCTCGATTTACCTTTTCAAAAGAAAATGAAGATTTGTTAGAAAGTTCAAATGCAATTTATGCAGCGGTAACAGTTGTAAAACCTAATGGAGTTGAAGTTGCAAATGCTATAGCTCCAGTAGAAGATGGTTTGATTCATTTGAAAGTAACAGAAGATCTAATAGATGAAGAGGTTGAGGTAGGGGATTTTGACTTAGTATTTGACTTATTTGATGACAATGAAGGAGCAGTAACAATACCTAAGATAAAAGGCCAATTTCATGTTCAAGAAAGACCTTGTACAACTTCAATTGGAACATTATCAGGAAATGTAAATGTTGTTAATCAGGCGGTGGTAGATTTGGCAATAGCAACACAAGAAAATGAACAATTAATCGTAGTAGATGATGACGGAAAATATGTTAAAACTACATGGGTAAAAGGGGATAAAATCAGTATCGAAAGATTAAATAAAATAGAAGAAGGAATAGAAAAAAATAGTACACAATATAAAGAGATTGCGAACAACCAACCAACTGATTTGTCATTAGATAGTGCTACTAATTTACTTCAACTTGTAAATTCAAAGGGTAGTAAATTAGGCAACGGAATAACACTTCCTATATCAAGTGGTGGGGGTACAAGTCAGTATTTACATATAAAATATTCAAGTACAGGAGCGCCACAGTTAGCAGGACAAATATCAGATACACCAAACGCATATATAGGCTTATGTGTAGATACAAATGCAGATTCTCCAACAAATCCAAAAAATTACACTTGGTATAATTGGAAAGGAGACAATGGAGATACTGGTGCAACTCCAAATTTACAAATAGGAACAGTAACTACACTTGAGAGTGGAAGTAATGCAACTGCAAGTATTACTGGAACAACTGAAAATCCTTTATTAAATTTAGGTATTCCAAAAGGAGCGAAAGGTGATAAGGGTGATACTGGTGCTAGTAGTGGGGCGACTGTTGATACTCTAGTGACTACTAATATATCAGGCACTACTTTATCATTGACAACAGATAAATATCAAACTACTACTATTGTAGATGGTACTGAAATTACATTACCAACAGTTACTTCTTTTAAAGAAATTCATTTATTTTTTAATACAGCAACGGATTTAACATTAATTTTACCGTCTTGCAAATGGCAAAATGGAAATACTCCGACAATAGTCGGCAATAAAACATATGAGTTTATTTTTACTTATACCACAGAATGGTTAGGTGGGGTGATTGCTTATGAGTAGTAAATTATTAATGAATAATATTGTAGGGGGTGGTAATATGCAAATGCAAAAAGGTACAGTTACAGCAACTGCTGAAAACCAAAATATAACAATTACTGGACTTTCATTTGTTCCTAACATTGTTTTTGTTAGAATTATAAGCGATATTTCCGCATTAGCACGTTCATTGTGTTGGATTTATACTCCTTATGCAATTTTTTCTTCAAGAACAGATAGTAATGGAATAAATGCAGGGATTACAGGTGCAAATTCATATTTAGACAAAGGATACAATAAAGGTGTGCAAAAAATTAAATTAATAGACGGAGGATTTCAATTCGATACAATAGACACATCATATGGACCTATTAGACAAGGTGACCAATTTGAATGGGTTGCCATCAAATATGAATAAATTTAAGGAGGTAAAAATTATGTATGCAAAATTAAATAATGGAGCATTAGAATATGCTCCACAAAATTACAAATTATCAGACGGGAGAACTATAGTAGGATTTAATAAATCTGTACCACTAATGACTAGATATGGATTTAAAGAAGTGATAGACCAACAACCAAGTTATAATGCAGACACTGAATATCTAGTAATAACAGGATATACAGAACAAGATACAACAATAACAATCGTGTATGCAGTAAAACAAATGGATTTAGTAGAACAAGAACTGACTATAGATGAAAAAATAACACAACTTAAAAATGTGGACACTGAACATGAGGAAGCATTGGCAGAATTAACCGAAATGATTTTATCTTTACAAGAGGGAGGTTTACAATAATGGCTAGAATATATGCAAATTTAATAGAAAAGAAAATAAAAACTATAGACCAAGTACCTAAAAAATATAAAGAAACAACTTTAGAAATATTAAAACAAGATGGGTATGATGGATACGGAGAACCTTTAGTATAAAACTTTTAAAATCATTTTTAACACTCTAATCAATATACAATATATGGAAAAAATGTGTAAAATACATTATAATTTAAGGGAATACTTATGTGGGGGGGAGTTAAAAATGAAAAAAATAATCATTAAAATAATTTATAGCTTAAAAGATATGCATTATTATTTTATGAAATTAGGAAGTAAATATTTTTATCGCTATAAGGTTAGAAAATATTACATAAAAAAAGGCGATAATTTGCAATCTGATGAGGTTAAAAAAATAAAAGATTATTGGCATAAATATACAAAGGACTTTGATATTTCTTATCATAAATATTATATAAATAGAACAGGAAAATTTGATGTAAGATATATACCAGATGACCTTTATGCAAGTAAAATAGACCCTTATTTTAATAATAGAGAACTACATATCGGTGTTTGTGATAAAAATTATTTTGATATGTGGTTTAAAGATGCTAATATGCCAAAAACTATAGTAAGGATAATAGATGGTGTATTTTTTAATAAGAATTATAAAATAATATCTAAAAAAGAAGCTATTAATTTACTTGCAAATAAAGATAGTTTTGTAGCAAAACCTTGCTTAGGTTCTTGTGGTGGAGCAAATGTTGCTTTTTACGAAAATAAAGACAAAGGTCAAATAGAAAAAACACTTGAAGAATTACCTGCAAATAATATGATTTTTCAAGAAACAATAAAACAACATAAAATTTTAAGTGAAATACATAAAAGCTCTGTAAATTCTTTAAGAATAATGACACTGCAAATAAATAATAAAATTCATTACTTACAAGGAGTTTTAAGAATGGGCATAGGAGATTCTAAGGTTGATAATGCTATGTCTGGAGGAATATATTGTGGTATAAATCCAGATGGAAGTTTAAAAGATAAAGCTTTTGATTTATATGGTAATGAATTTTCAAAACATCCTCAAGGATATGTATTTAAAAATACAGTTATTCCTGGATATGAAAAAGCTATAGAAATGGTGAAAAGAGAAGCAGAAAAAATGGCTCATTTTAGATTAATAAGTTGGGATGTTGCTATTGATGAAAATGCCGAACCAGTATTGATAGAAGCTAACTTGCAAATGGGAGATATAGATATACTGCAACCTGTAAATGGACCATTATTTGGAGAACTTACAGATGATGTATTAAGAGAAGTATTCAAATAATATGCTAAAGGCTAGATTAATTTCTAGTCTTTTTTAATACACAGATTGATTCGCAATTTAAAAATATTGCGCACCTAAAATTAAAAAAGAGGGCCTTTTATAGGTCCTTTTATTATGTTCAGGAGTTTAAAAACATGGAAAAGAAAAGGCAAGAAGTGCTACAACGTTTAGAAAAATTAAAAATTGATAGAGCAGATTTTTATAAAAGATATCCAAATTTATTAGAACAGCTTGAAAAGAAAATAGAAGCATTAAAAAGTGGAACAGGATATAAAATAAAAAATGTTCAATATCTTATACCTTATACATTTAGTAAAACAGTGACTATTCAAATGCTAGATATTGAAGGTAAAAAAAATTAGGACAAATAAAAAATCAAAAGTTTACTACTGCAGATGCTGAAAAATTATTTTGGGATGATGTTTCCTACTTATTAGATAGAAGTGAAGTTGAAGCAGAGTTTAAGTATAATTATGAAGAAATTAGTAAGTATGAAAGATTTGTATCTAAGGAACAAATGGAAATTAGCAGAAAAAGGTTTGTCGAAAAGCAAAAAATTATACATAAAGATATAAAAGATAGACTTTCTTATTTAAATAAGTATAGATAAAATATTGCGAACTATTTTACCAAGTAAATACCAAGTAAATACAAAGTAAGATCATAGAGCAGTTATTAATTAGCTGCTCTTTTTTATTAAAAGTGTAATCTTTTCCATACTTTTGCATAGAATTAAGTAAAAGGAGGTTGAGATTATGAAAAATAATAAAACCGTAATCCAATTGAGTTTTAAAAATAACATGGATGATAAACTTTTATTAGCTTGGCTAGAAGATAAATTTACAGAATACGGCAATAAAAGTAACTATATAAAATACATTCTTAGAAAAGAAATGTTAAATGAATCAAATGAGTTTACTCAAAAAATCAAATAGGAAAGCAAGTCCGAACCAAAATAATGTTTCGCTCATTTTTATCACCTCGGTCAATTCATATTTAATTATTATTTTAAACGGAAAGGAGATTTTTATACATGCAATCTTATAGTTTTAAGGAATATAAATTAATATTAGAACAGGATTATACTTTAATTGAAAGATTTCTTAATAACTTAAAGATGAATAAAAAAGAGTACAAGAAAATCATTGTTTTAATAGCTATTTTTATGAATAAGAATTTAATTTCTTATTGTGTAACTACAGAAACTGAAATATCAAATGTAGCTACTCAAATTCTTAGTCTATTAATGGTATTTGCTAAATATGGATGTATGTGCATGGGGATAAAAAGTATTATAGAAAATGCTTTACAAGGAGCAGATTTTAAGCAAGCAACAACATCTGGAATGCAATATTTCCTAATTTATATATTATTAAGTTTTTATCCAAAACTTTTTTCTATGATTAAATTTTAGGAGGTATTGATATGGAAGAAAAATTAAATCAAGTTATAAATATTTTAGATAATATTTTACATCCGATAGAATATTTTAAAGAAACTGGATATGAGCTTTTAGTTGCTATACAAAATCTATCTTTTGATATATGTCTTGTAGCAGGTTTTATAGCACTTTTATTATATGTATTTGGATATAAAAACGGCAAGAGATGGGCATTTATGATACCTTGTATATATATTATCCTTAATATAGTTATAGGAGCGATTACACATGCTTAAAAGCATTCCTATAGCAAAATATTTTGAGATACAAAGTCAAGAATATGTATATCTTAAATTAATACCAAGTAAATCAATTAGGAATAATAGGACTTATTCTATATTGGATCTTGTAAATAAAATGTATCTCAACATTAATAAGCTCATAAAGATAGAAGATAATAAATTAATTATAAGAACACAATTAAAGGCAAGTTATTATATTCACATAACAAAAGAAAAAATTAATTTTTATTTTATCGTTCCTAAATTATTTTATTCTAAATTTAGAGTAAAATTTAAAGAAATTTGGAAATCAGTAGAAATAAAAGAAGTTAATTCTATACCAATTATAACTGGATCACAATATCAATTAATCTATAAAAATAAAGATTTTCTATCTACTTCTACAGATATGAGAAATAACGATTTGTTGTCAGCTAACTTGTCTGCTGTAGAATTATTACAAGATGGAGAAGAAGCTGGAATATTATATAATTTTCTTCCTACTTCAGAAAAACAATGCAATTATTTTAAATCCACTTGTCAGAAATTTATTAGAGAATATAAAAACACAAATGTAAAATACACATCAAATGCAATATCTAATTTAATTATTAAAATATTATCTTATAGTATAGATTTTATTAATTCGACTTTAAATTTTTTATTTGATGTAAAACAAGTGGATAAACAAATTAACTTTAATAAACTAAGTAACAATACAAATAAAAAGGCTACTTCTGACATATGTAAAACACAAATTATACTATCTAGTAAGGCTAAAACAACCAATAGGGAAAAATCTATTATAGATACAATATCAAATTCCTATTCAGTTATAGAAGATGACAATAAATTTATATGTAAGAAAATCAAACATAACATAAGAAACTTAAATACATCTATATATGAATGCAGTAATTTTATAGCACTTCCAGGAGCTGATATAATACAACAGTTTCCACAAATTAACCATAATAGAGTGTATAATAAAGATTTTCCTAAATGTCTAGCTACAGGGGATATATTAATTGGAAATTCTATAAAAAATATGCCTGTATATTACTCTACGGACAAAGAAATAAGTAGACTTGGAAGAGTATTAATTGGAGGTATGGGATGTGGTAAAACACATTATATGCAAAATCTAGCTAAATCTATAATAGCAAAAGGAGATGGCCTTGTCGTATTAGATATAATAAGAGATTGCAATTTAGCAGAATCTATTAAACAAGTAACTCCGAAAGACAGATTAATAGAAATAGATTGTAGTAACCATACACAATTACAAGGATTTTGCTATAACGAATTGATATGTAATAGTAGTGATAAGTATAGAAAATTAGCTAAATGTATGGAAAAAGGTACACAATTACACATTTTACTTAACACTATTAATTCTGATACTAAATTAACTCCTAGAATGTTACGTTATTTTTATGCTGCTTGTACCGTAGTATTTTATAAGAATATTAATGCTAGTTTTAAAGAAATAATAGAGGTGTTATTATATCCAGATACACGAAAAAATATTTTAGAAAGACTTACAGAAAACGAAAAAAAATTATTATCTGATGAAATTAAAGATTTATGTGACTTAAATAAAGTTAATAAGAATGGAACAATAGAAAATTATGATAGTAAAATAGACGGTATAATAGATAGAATAAGCATGTTAAAAACTAATCTATATACAAAACTAGCATATAATACACAAGGAAATAATAATATAGACTTTGTAAAAGCATTAGATCAAAATAAAGTGATTATTATAAAAGCTAGAGAAGAAGATTTTACAAATAGAAATATTAGAGATTTAATAGCTACATTTTATCTTTCTAAAGTATGGCTAGCAAAACAAATAAAAGCAAATACACGCACAGAAATATTTATAGATGAAATCAATTTATTTCCTACAGCACAAATTATCTTACAAGATATTCTTACAGAATGTAGAAAATATTCTTTTATTCCTACTATAAGTTTACATTTTTTAGATCAATGCAGTAAAAAATGTAAGAATGCTATTTTAAGCAGTGGATGCAACTTTTTATTACTTGCTGGAGCAGATGTAAAGTGTTTTATTGAACTTAAGGAACTGTTTAATAAGGAAGGTTATACAGAAACAGATTTATTAGAGCTTAAAAGATATCATGCTCTTTGTTTAATCAGAAATGAAGATAATGTTTATTCTGCATTTGTGGTAAAATTGCCAAAATAAAAGGAGGTTATTCCTCCTTATTTTTATATAAATTTATATAATTTTATATACTAGATAAAAATGAATATAGTATATCCAAATTGCTATAACCTTGATATAACCGCTTTGCATTTATTACGGTCGCTGTCGCTACTTCATAAACGCTTCGCATATCATATGCATATGCAAAATATATATAAAAATATTACTAATTAACAAAGTTTTAACACTTAAATTATAAATATTAGGAATATGTTCCGATTGCAAATTTGTTATTGGGAATTTACACTATAATTGTAGATAAAATAATTTCTCATTTGAAACCCCAACGAGCAAAGGAATCGGTTTAATAACCTTTTCCGGAAAGGACTTACTTTTAGAGTGGGTCCTTCTTTTGCTTATTGGCTATGAAAGAGGGTGATTCCAATGTGGACTTAATAAAAAAACATTTATATTTTAATCGAATTTTAATTTTAAAAGTTATATGTGTATATAGTATTTAGAGGCACTTACCATTTTTTCTAAGGGGGTTACTAATTTGTAATCCCTTTTATTTTGTAAAAAGGAGTTTGAAAAGATGAAAATAAATATAAAAACTCCAGAAGGAGTTCATGCTGAACAAAGAGAAATCGAAGCTTACATAAAACATATTCATAAAAAATATCCAAATCGAGAAATTGATTATTTAAATATAACAATAGACGATAAAGGGTATGTAGATTTAGAATATAAACTTGTTCCTGTTTCATTTGAAAGAATCAGAAGAATTACAGGTTATTTAAGTGAAGTTCGACAATTTAACGATGGTAAAAAAGGAGAACTTAGAGATAGAGTAAAACATACTTAAGAAAATTGAGAGGTATTAATATGCAAACAGAAATAATTGTTGCTATTATAGCATTTATAGGAACTTTAGCTGGTTCTTATTTTGCAAATAGTAAAACTACTGCAGTAATGCAAGAACAAATAAAAAGTTTAAAAGAAGATATAAATATTTTGTCAACTAGAGTAGATAAACATAATAATTTAGTAGAACGAATGGCAAAAGTAGAAGATTCAACAAAGTCTGCACATCACAGAATAGATCACTTAGAAGAATAGGAGGTTAATTATGATAGATTTAAATGTTATTAATAGTTATTTAGTCATTGGAGTTGTATTAGGTTGTTGTGGAATAGGATATGTTATAAAAACTAGCTTTGATTTTATTCCTAATAAGTATATTCCTTTCATAATGGCTGTATTAGGTGTTGTATTAAATATAGCAATATCTAAATCATTTGATATGAATATTTTCTTAGGAGGGCTTTTAAGTGGGCTTTCTAGTGTAGGATTGCACCAAAGTTTCAAAGCTTTAATTGAAAATAAATAGGAGATGATATAATGTCAATAGTAAAACCAACAATCGTTGAAAAATGGCAAAAGAAAAACAAATATGGTAGACCTGGAACTCCATTAAATTATACAAAAGTAGCAATTCACTATACTGGTGAAGCAGATGTTAAAGGTTCTGCTACAGTTAACTATTTTAACAATGTAGTTGCAAATGGAACAAAAGTTAATGGTAAATATGTATATGCATCAGCACATTTTGTTATTGATCTAAACGGAACAATATATCAATTAATACCTCTAAATGAAATGTGTTATTGTACAAATTCAGCTAATAGTTACGCTATTGGAGTTGAAGTTGCAACAACAGGAAAAGATAATCATTACACAGATGCTACATATAAAAGTATGGTTCATTTATGTGCATGGTTATGCGACAGAAAAGGATTAGACTGTAAAAAAGATATAATAAGACATACAGATGTGGTGGGTAGAGCATATAAATTATGCCCAATATATATGGTTCTTAATCCTTCAAAATACACTCAATTCAAATTAGATTGTGCTAATTTAAAAGCAGGAAAGATAAAAGTATCAGATATAGTTAACTGTACTAATGGGAAAGGAAAAGTCACAGTTATACCTACTACTGCTACTACTAAAACTAAATACATTAGAATATTAAAAGATGTAAATATACATAGCAAAGCTGATTTTAATTCAAGCAGTGTGGTAGGTAAAGTTACCGCTGGTGGAGCTTATACTGTAGTAGAAACTATAAAAAGAACTGGAACAGATATGTATAAATTAAAATCAGGAGTATATATCACTGCCAGCCCAAAATATGTAGAAGTATTTGAAAAATAATTCTATCGGACGCGACCGATAGCGACCGATAACGACCGATAAGCGACCGATAGCGACCGATAATATTAAAAGCTAGGGGATACTCTCCTCTAGCTTTTTTATTTTAGACAAGAAAAAACCACTCAAACGCCAATAAGAGTGGTTCATTAAAATAATATTAATAGTAAATAAACAAAAAAGCTAAGGCTATCTGAAACCTTAGCTTATCTTTTTAATCAGGCATTTCTTCTTCCATTTTAAGAAGACTTTCTCTTACAATTCTTTGGTCTTCATCTTCTTCTATTTGTTCTGTATTTTTTATTTGTTTAGCAACTTGTGAAACATCACCAAGAGTTACATTAACTTGTATATTATTAAAGTCAATTTGCTTTAGGATATTCCATTCGCTTAATATTACTTGTATTGCATCATTTCTACTTGATAAATCTCTTTCTGCTTGAAACTTGCTTATCATATCCCAAAAATTTTCTTCTATATATACTGTACTTGATTTTTTTGCCATAATTAATCACCTTTAAAATTTTAATTTTGCAAACTTAAATAATCCAATTGCAGTAGCCATTTGAGAATTATCAACTCTATCAAAGTCATCAGAAGGTTCAAGATTTAAAGAAGTTCCACCTGCTAAATATAACTTCATTTCATCTTTGTTTATCCAATTTTCTTCTACTATTTGATTTACTTTTTCAGAACCTAATTTATATGCTTTCTTTTTAAGTAGATCATAATCATCAGAACTATCTATTTCGTTTACACTTTTTGCAATTCCACTTGCCATTAAATTATCTTGTATTATTTTTAGCATTGTACTATTTCCGTATTCAACAGTATTAGATAATCTATCGTTAAATTGGAAACCTTTATCAAAATATGATAGTTCCATAGTTCTGAAACCAACGTTAACAAGTCCTACTGGCTTATCTTTATTTACTTTTCCATTAATAGCATAGTATAAAGCCGCATCGCCCTCTCTAGCGATTGTTACATCTTCTATAAATATTTTCTTAGTTGCATTTGTTATATTGTCTTTTATAGTGATTGTTTCGCCTTTATATGTATTTACTATGTCAGCTAATACTGATTTCTTATAGTTTTTATATGGAACTCCAAATACCACTTTTACAGTATCTTTTACTGCTATATCGTTTAATGCTGATGCAAATAATATCTTCATAGTATCACTTGTTTTTGAATCTTGTGAATTTCTTATAGAAGAATAAGATTCTCTTTCTGCTAATAAACCAACGAAATAGTCTTCACCTTCTATATTTAAGTATTTAGGTTTTTCGTAATTTTCAAAGTCAACTTTACCTGAACGTCCATCACCATATACTGACTTAAATATTGTTTGTTTTGCCTCTCCATCTACTTCTGTATAAGCCTTAATGTAACCTCTACCACCATCAAAGCCTATAAATTGAACATCTTTTTTAGCCATATATAAATCCCTCCTAATGTTAGTTGATATTTTAATAATATCTTCAATCAATGTCAAAAGCCGACGTGCCTCCTTATAAATTGTCTCAGAAAATCTCGGAATATCCTCCGGACGCACGAGTCCATTCATCATGATCTCTGCGTATCCGGAAATCGAAGTGAGCGGAGTTTTCAGCTCATGGGATACATTTGCAGAGAATTCTTTACGCATATTGGCCACAGCTTCTTTTTCTTTATTCTGCTTATCCATAGCTTCCAAAAGCGGGGTCATCTCCTCATATACAACATTATCCAATGGGTTTTCCAAATCCAGATGAATTACAGGTTCCATCAGTCTGTTTGTCTGCCATTTTGCAAGAAACCAGGCAAGTACAAGTCCAATGATTCCAATCCCTATAACCACCGGCAAAATATTTAATGAAGTCCACATCAGACTATCCATTGATTTTGAAACACGGAGAACGTTCCCATCATCCAGAAGAACCGCATAATAATACAATTCTTTGCTTACGGTATCTGACATACGGATCTTCTCGCCTGTCCCATTCTTCAAAGCCTGTTGTACTTCGGCTCTGGTCTTATGATTCTCCATCGTACTTCCATCATTTCTGGAATCATACAGAACATCTCCCGTAGATGCGATCAGCGTCACTCGCGTTCCCTGATCCACATCATCCAGCTGTGCAAGATACTCTGTTCCTGACAGATCGACTGCCCGTTTGATATACGCTGCTTCCTGTTTGATCTCACCCTCAAGGATCTTCAGGTTCCGCTGATACACAACAACAGACATGATCAGATATATCGGA
>ERZ827496.293-NODE-293-length-75504-cov-20.851741_pt1 | contig 75504 bp, 50 predicted proteins | sample MGYA00519769_ERZ827496 | MGnify/ENA primary metagenome ERZ827496 (study PRJEB31778, sample SAMEA3449327) | human gut metagenome | biome: human gut; feature: human-associated habitat; material: faeces | place: United Kingdom | collected 2010/2012 ...
TATTTGGAAACCTCAAGAACAACAAGCACTTCAAGAGGTTCCATCTTCGTGGGCTGAAAAAGGTGGAAATTGAATTTGGCCTGCTGGCCATAGCACATAATCTTGCAAAAGTAGCCTCTTAGGAGGCTTCTGACGGGGAAAAACGGTTTAAAATGATGAAATCTGTAGAAAGAAACTTGTAAATTCCTTTTTGAGGAAAAATCCAAACGACTTCAATCTGATATGAAATGACAGAGGCCATCTCACTTCATTTTGAGACGGCCTCATGCGGTGCTGAATGTGGGATATCGCTGAATGATGAATCGTTGAGTAAATAAAACAGAAACCAGATTAAAAATAATAACACTAATTGGAAATCAGTATGAAACGCTTATCTTTTTTCTTATTCCTTTTCTTTTTATGGATGACAGTTCGTGCACAGATGCTCCGTTCTTCAGGCCTGGTACTTTATGGAGGGAAAAATACCGTAAACTACCAGATGGCTTCACCGGGGAAAGGATTGCCGCCTTTCGATTTGGCAAACTCCCGTTTGAGGGCTGATTTTACTTTGGGCGCCGGCTACCGCTGGCGGCTGAATCGTCCGGACACTGGCTGGTTGTTCGACTTGTCGTTATCGGCAAGATATGGCCGCTACAGCTATGGATTCCGTTATCTTTCTTCTGACGTGCATACGACGTATGTGGGCGGGGAAGGAATCCGTAATCTGTGGTCGGCATCTTTTGCTGGAAGTGTGGGACGGTACTTGTTTCGAGGATTGAATCTGTCGGTAGGAGTGGAACCCACTTTTTATTTTTATGACAAAAGTTTCTTCGACTTGCCGGTATTTGCAAGATTGGCGTATGACTTCAGATTCATGGAAGTGGCTGTGCAATACAAATGGGGTATGACAAGGAAGTTCAATATGCCTCCTTTCTTGCGTAACCGATTTTCAGGCTGGGAGTGTTCGGTCTATATTCCTTTGTCAGGACGGAAATGATTTTTTCCCGAAAGGGATGGCAGGATTCTCTATAAATTTCTGTAATATGTTGAGAAGTATAGCTTTATTTACTTTCAGTACTTCCTTGGCAGTACTGGAGTACTTCCATGAAAGTACTGTAGTACTCCAAGGAAAGTACTGGAGTACTGCCGAGGAAGTACTGAGAGGCTGACTTTGATTGAAATGAAAGAGTCGTGTGTGAAGGGAGAAAATCTTCGGTTCTTAACTTTCTTTTTTCTTGAAATATTCATATCCGATGCGGCAGAACAGGCATTTCTTCGGGTCGCAGTAGTTCTTCTTGACTCGCCTTTTTAGAGATATTTAGTAAATGTCCCTACACAAAATTTTGGACAGTGTTGAATAAAGAGCCCTATCAAACTCCATTTGGAGTAATGACAGGGCTCTTTTTATTATTTGTTTGAGGTTCAATTCTCAGCTTAATTCTTCCTCTTTAGATTCATTGTTACCTCATGGTAATTATTCAACATTAGACGGCCCGGTATTTGCCTCATAAGACCATCCCGGATTTTGGTATATGTTCGAAGAGGTAAAATCGTTAGCATCAGATGCGGTCTGACGGAATGCTGCTGCTCCAATCGGCTCCAGGTAGTGAGCTGGCGTGAACTTGAATCCACCTTGGTTATAGATATCGTTGTTTACCGAAATCTTTTCATACGGATAGATATAATTCCCGGATGTTTTAGGAGACATGTTTCCTTTGGCAGGATCGACTATGCATTTATCTTTCAATTGTTCTTCGTATACGCTCCCCCAATATAGCATACCCTGTGGACGAAATGGTTGATTCTTCAACTGGTCAAGTGCTCTCCATCGCTTCAGGTCTTCCCATCGCAATGCTTCTGCACATAATTCATTACGGCGTTCGCGGCGAATGTTGTACAATGTGGCGTCAATTAACTGGCCGTGTGAATAAGCTCCGAAGTCGCCTTCTGCTTCTTTCGCCATATCTGTAGCAGCAATGGTCTTATAATAATCTGGATCTACTTTTGCGCGTGTACGCAATGCCCTCCAATATTTATCGGCTGTTGCGTCAATGTTACCGTTCTTCTCGTATGAGGCTTCCATGTAAATTAATAAGGCTTCTGCCCCACGGAAAACGATACCACCAGAGGTTCCCTGACTATGGTCGTTTGCCATAATTGGCGAATAATGTTTACCTTTCTTAATAATGTATCCTGTGGTCGTCCCTGTCTGACTATCACCAAAAATCAAGTCAATCTTACTTACGTCTGATGAGCCATCTGCGTTATAATAATTAATATCGCCTGGCTTTTTTGTGAAGATGACAATACGAGAGTCGCGGTCTGTCAAAGTCTTGTTCACACCTTCTACTTCCCAATTTGGGTCATAGCCTGAACCCTGAGCGTAAATAGGCAGACCGTTTCGCATCAGGAATGAATTGACCATGCCTCTGGTCCAACCTGAACCTGCACCGTTACGTTCCAATTCCATCTGTAGATTATTGGTCACATTCATCTCTGTGCTGAATTGTTTCCACATGAGTACTTCATCATAACCACTCATATCTTCATCACAGAACATGGTATAATATGGGTTGATGGATTCCAAGGAGGAATTCATACCTTCGGGTGTATCGGTATTTGTGGCCAATACATTCACCATCTGGTCACCCACTATTTTAGAAGCGCTAATTGCTTCATCCAGGAAATAGTTGATTTCAGTATCTGCATTATATCCCTGTGAGTCTTTTCCTGGCCAACCTGTTCCACCCGGAACAAAAGCAGTGCCGCGATGATATTTTTCCCATGTAGCTTCGAATAATGCCACACGTGCATGAAGCAGATAAGCTACATTCTTGCTGATTCTGTTTTTTTTGCCATCTGGCGCTGTTGTTAACAGCATTTCTTCGGCTTTTTTCAAGTCTTCAATAATGAAACGTGCAACTTTATTACGCGGTTGACGTTCACTTGCTGCAACTAATTCTTCTTGAATATCCAGCAAGGGGGTTTCTACAATAGGTAAGTCGCCAAAACGCAGTAGCATTTTATAATAGTTATATGCACGGATGACATACATCTCACCGATATAATGCTTTATATTGTTTGCATTACCTAAGATTTCGCCAGCTTCGTATTTAGGTAGTACTTGTTCAAAAAAGTAGTTGCAGGAACGAATATTTCTCCAATTCCATGTTTTACTGCTGCTTGAACTCCAGTAACCTTCATCTGAAGGGACTTTTTTATTGCCCGGCACCCAGAAATCATTGTTTCCACCACTTACTTGATTGTCAGTATCGTTGTCCTTCCCGAAGAAGTTAAGTCCGTATGAACCATCTACAGTTTCAAAGTTATAATTGTTGATGACATACGCAGCCAAGTCTTCTTCTGCAGAGAAGAATTTCTCAGGCGTTACTTTATCTAGGGGCTCTCTGTCCAGAAAGTCATTACAACTGGTCAAGCCACCTACCAGGAATGCTCCTAATGTAAAAAGTTGAATATATCTTTTCATAATTATCATTTATTAAAAGGTTGCACTTAAACCAAATGAGATACTCTTTGACAAAGGATAGGTACATCCATCCCAGTCACCGACTCCAATTGTTTCCGGATCGAATGTTTTACACAAGCTTGTAATGGTAAGTAAATTCTCGGCGGATACAAAGAAACGCAAATTGTTTACATAGAACTTCTTTGTCAGGTCAGACGGAAGAGTGTAGCCTAAGGTCAGGTTTTTCAGACGGCAATAAGCAGCATTCTGTAAGTAACGGCTCTGTGCTTCACGGTTCTTGTCATCATTCATCGGACGTGGATAATAACCCTCTATATTAGGACCTAATCCGCTTGTCGTATCTTCTGGTCGGAAGTAGTCTAAGTGCGGTTCGAAATAGTTGGTCTGCCAGTAACCTACTGCCCCCCAGAACATGGTAGAACTACTACTCGGCATATAATCGCGTTTCAATGTTCCTTGGAAGAATATCTTTAAATCGAAACCTTTCCATGCAGCGTCGAGATTCAATCCGAAGTTATATCGAGGAGTATTGTTCCCTAATAGTACCTTATCGCCATGATTGGCTACCGTGTTGTCTTTTGAACTGATAGTGCCATTGCCATCCAAATCGGCATACATGATATCACCGGCGCCCCAGTTAGAGCCTAATGAAGACTGGTCCACATTTGCCAAGTGGGCATCCATTTCAGCCTGAGTTTTGGCAATGCCGACAGTCTGCCATCCCCAGATGTCACCAATTACGGCACCATCGTAATAAGTTTGTCCTAAATCTTTGGAGGGGTTAGGAAATTTGTCTACAACTACTTTGCTGTCGGAAAGAGATAACGTAATACCATAGCGGAAGTCATTAATCTGATCTCTCCAGCTGGCTTGTAATTCCCATCCTTTGGAGGTCATATCCAAGTTGTTGACGTTAGGAACGTTTGTACCTAAGATAACCGGCAGTTCCTGTCCCGGGCCTACAATGTCTTTTGATTTGCGTTGGAAGTAGTCAAAGTTTACATTTAGGCGGTTGTTGAGCATTGCCAAATCAAAACCGACATTGAATGTTTCTGTCTTTTCCCAGCCTAACAAAGCGGATACTAAATCTGATTCAGCAGCTGTATTTGGTTTTTGTCCGTTTACTAACCATCCTCCATTGTTTTGTTGATACGTAATCGTGCGATAGAATGGATAATAACTTTCGGTATTTTGGTTGCCTAATTGTCCCCAAGAGGCGCGTAATTTCATTGTACCAATTAAATCTGTCAATGGTTCAAAGAATGCTTCCTGTGCTACATTCCATCCTACTGAGAATGAAGGGAACCAATTCCAGCGTTTATTCTTCAAAAAACGGGAAGTTCCGTCATAACGGATGTTTGCTTCTACTAGATAACGACCTTTGTAATCATAGTTGATACGTCCGAAGAAGCCTGCTGTGGCCCATTCTGAATAACCGCCTGAGGCTTTTGCGTTTTGCGTGGTTGTGTTCAATGTAGGTACGCCTGCCATAATGTTGTCTTGCGAAGCCTTTATATCACGAACTTTGAATAATTCACTTTGGAAACCAACCATAGCTTTCATGTTATGACCGCTTTCCAAATTTAGGGCGTATTCAGTAAAGATGTTCGGATTAAAGAAATTGCTCTTTTTCCCATATTCGCTTACACTAGAAGTTGTATTGGCAACTGCATATGGATTACCTGCCACATCATAGGCATAGACCGTTTGATAATCGACATGTTCAAAATATGTATTGATACGATAGTTTAGCTCTACGGTTGTTTTCCAGTTCTTGATGGGTTCAATGACGAATTGTAACTGTTGTGCTAAAATATCTTCCTGAGTTTTATAACGTCCACCTGTTTCTAATTGATAAATTTTGGATTCAGATGTATAATACCCATTTGGATCAACTACCGGAATTACGGGCCAATATCGGCAGACATCAAAATAAAATACATTTGACTTATTATCACCAGCACTTGCAAATGATGGTGCATCGTAATCTATACGATTAAAGCGTACACTGTATCCAATCTTTAACCATTTTGCCAAGTCTGCATTTATTTTTGCTGTAACGGAATAACGTTTTTTCCCGTCATCGCCATATTTTAATAATCCACCTTGGTCGAGATAATTGGCAGATAAATAATACTGCATTACATCTGTACCTCCATTTGCACTGATAGAATGTTCCTGAGTGAAGCTGCTGCCGAATAATTCATGCAACCAGTCTGTATTGGCTGCAGGCATCAAATCTTCGCGGTTAGGATCGTCAAATGCATTCCACCGTCCATTTGAATAAGGCCACATGTATTCATTACTCTTTCCAGTTTGATAGTCCTTGATTTGCTGCAATTTTTTTTCACTATACATTGGGGCTTCACCGTTATTGGCCATCTGATCATTAATAGCTAATGCAAAGCTATATGAATCGGCCATATGAGGCATATTTAATGGTGAATTGAAACGGAAGTTATTATTATAGTTGATAACAGGTTTACCACTTTTACCTTTCTTTGTTGTAATTAAGATAACACCTCCAGGAGCGCGTGATCCATAGATAGATGATGCTGCAGCGTCCTTTAATACAGAAATGTTTTCTATATCTTGAGGGTTTATAGCATTAATGTCGCCTTCCATTCCATCGATTAATACCAATGGATTCAAGGAGGAACCATAATTACCAATTTTACCAGTACCACGAATATTAAAACTCTTATTTCCTTTTAGAGAACCTCCATCACTACTGGTTGAAATATTCATTCCAGGAACAACACCTTGTAGAGCTTCCACCGTGGAGTTTACAGGACGTGCTGCTATTTCCTTTGATCCGACAGAAGATACGGCACCAGTCAAATTGGCTTTCTTCTGTGTACCAAAAGCTACTACTACAACTTCATTCAACGTTTGCGAATCATCCTGTAGAGTTACATTGAGAATCTGTCCGTTCCAAACAATTTCTTGAGTTTTATACCCGACGAAAGAAATCTGGATAACATCGCCTTTTTTCACATTTGGCAATGAGAAATCGCCATCCAAACCTGTAATCGTACCGTTGGTGGTGCCTTTTACTATAACTGATGCACCAATGACTGTTTCACCAGTAGCATCTTTTACTACTCCAGTACATGTTGATTCTTGCTGTACAATTTGGGTGGTATTCACCTCAGGTACAGCCACTGCATACACCACTCCTGCAGAGGAAGCTCCTGCTAGAGCCAACAACATGCTGACTGACTTAATTTTTTTAACATAGTCTTTTCATTTAAAGTTAGGGATGTATAATATTATAGTTATTTTTAAAAGTGTAATAGAATTTAAGGTCTATAGAATGAGAATAAAGAGTAAAATTATTGTCGTTTTTAAATATTGATTCAAGGTTATTTTAAGGAGTTATAAAATGTTGTCTGTTTTCTAAACATATTATACAAACTCTTTATCTGCAAAAATATAATTTTTTTTAATAGGACCTATGAAAATGAGAAAAAATATCTTTTAAAATGAAAATTTTATTTTTCTTAATAATTGATTGTTATTAAATGGGGAAAATCATGAGGTTTTAATAACTCAGTATTTCAATTTCACAACTGTTCCGTTAAAATTGGGAACTGGTCTTTGAAATAATTGAAATATAGTCTTTTATAAGCGTTTTTATGGTGCGACGATTTGAATTTGCTACTTTGTAGGCTATAAGATAGACAGCATATGAACAAAAACAAATATGTTTTCGCACAGTTGGTTGAATTTCTCGATAAAGATAAGTTTCGTCACTTGGTTGACAAATACAATGGCAATCGATATGTCAAGTCATTCACATGCTGGAACCAACTTCTTGCATTGATGTTTGGTCAGCTTAGCAATCGTGAAAGTTTACGTGATGTAGTCGTTGTACTGGAAGCACATCATCGCAAATGTTATCATCTTGGAATGGGGCGAAATCCTATTGCTAAAACGACATTTGCTTCAGCCAATTAAAACCGGGATTACCGCATCTTTGAAGACTTTGCATTCTTTATGATGGAGCAGGCTCGTAAGAAGCAGACAACAGATATTTTTAAGTTGAAAGGTCATGTGTATGTCTTCGATTCTACGACAATACCTTTATGTCTGTCAATCTTCTGGTGGGCCAAGTTTCACAAGAAGAAAGGTGGTGTAAAAGCTCATGTGTTGTATGACTTGGAAGCAAAAGTTCCAGCATACTTCCACATCTCTACAGCATCTGTCCACGATTCAAAAGCGATAAAGTATATTCCTTATGAATCAGGGTCTTACTATGTGTTTGACCGCGGTTACAATGCCTTCAAAGAACTTTATAAGATACATTTGCACGAGTCTTTCTTTGTGGTGAGAGCCAAGAAGAATCTACAGTTTAAATGTATCCGATGGAGACGCAGATTGCCAAAGAATGTACTTACCGATTCTGTAATAGAACTTACCGACATAATCACTCGGCAGAAGTATCCTGAGCGGTTGCGCTTAGTGAAGTACAGAGACGAAAATCAGGATAGAGAGTTTGTCTTTCTTACCAATGCTTTTCATCTCACTTCACTTGAAATCGCTGAACTGTATAAAAACCGCTGGCAGGTTGAGTTGTTCTTCAAATGGCTAAAGCAGCACCTCAAAATTAAGAAGTTTTGGGGTACTACGGAGAACGCTGTTCGAATCCAAATCAGTACTGCCATTATCAGTTATTGCCTTGTTGCTATAGTGCAACATGACATGCAACTGGAACGGTCAACATATGAAGTTCTACAAATTCTAAGCATTTCTCTTACGGACAAAACATGCCTTAAAGAACTGTTTGAGAAGACTAATTTCAACGATGTCAAAGAACTCAATTCTTCCCTTTTTCCGGGATTGTTTGATTAATATTAATTTGTCCCGATTTTAACGGGACACTAATGTTTCAATTTAGTTCTATGACATTTATATATTTTATGATAGAACAAGAAATGATTATACATTCATTATAAAACGGTAAAGAAGAAATAGAAAGCCAATATTGCCTTTCCTTCTTTTAAGAATTTATTCTTTCTTCTTGAAATATTCATATCCGATGCGGCAGAACAGGCATTTCTTCGGGTCGCAGTAGTTCTTTTTGAGCTGGATGAGTGCCTGACTGTCGCCTGCATGGGCGGCTTGCAGACCACATTCTTTCCACAGCCGGATGATGTAATTATTTTCCGGTTTCAGTTGTTCCAGCAGGTTGCTAGCCCGTTCGATGAGCCGTTCTTCACCTTTGTGCTTGCCATAGGCATAAAGGAAAGGCACCACGGTGTTGATAATCAGCAGGTCGATGGAAGCATCGCTGAGAGTCTTCGGACGGGCGGGCGACGGTTCACCGAATACGTAGTGAGTGAGCCAGTAGAGAGAGGTACCTCCCCGCAACAGGTCGCGCAGCTCTTTCACGGTAGGAGCCAGCAGGAGCTGGGAAAGCATCCCTTGGGAATGGTGATAGAGGTTGGCCAGTTGGGCGATGCGCACGTGTGGAAAATTACCCGGACGCATGCGGAGCATCTTCCAGCGCAGGTGTTCGGAAGGATGCAGTTCGAATTTGTGGGCCAGGTAAGTATATTCCTTGGTAAGCTGGGCGGAATAGTCGTCGGAGGGGAGTTCTTGTAGCAGACCGGCTTGTCCGAAGAAAATCGCTTCTATCTGGAAAAGATTGTCACGGTGTTTGTTGACGGCCTGCAAGGGAATGGTCTGGGCCCATTGTTCGAAGGCATCGCTGTTGGTGCCGAAACCGAAGTTGCGGGCCAGGGTGAGAAAGAAGGCCTGTTCCCAGTCGCCTTTGCTTTGGGTGAGCTGGGCCTGGATACGTTGTGTCTTTTGCTCGAAACGTTCCGTCTGCAAGCTGGAGAGCCAGCTGTGGAGCAGGAGTTTGGGCAGTTGGGGGATGAGGCGGTAGCAGGCCGGATAGTGACTGGTTTCAATCAGTTCGCGGTAGTTTTCCAGCAAATAGGGCGGGTAGTGCAGTTCCATTTGTGGGATGGGTTCGCCATCCGTACGGAAGGTCTCTGCATCGATGTCGGAAGCCACGTGGAGAATCACGGAGTCGTAGGCACGGTCCAAGTGATGCTGGTGGCGTTTCCAGTCGGAGGCATGCACATGGATTTCTACATTGCCTACCCAAAGGATACCGTCTATCTTGATTTTTGCGTTGAAAAAGTCTGGACCGGCATTGGAATTGGGGAGTCCGGGGTCAATGACTTCCACGGTCTGCCCTTGGGTGGTGCATAACGGAGTGAGTGGAAAAAGCTTGTGCTTCCATACAAACTGGAGTAGATGTTCCATGTTAACGAGGTGTAAATGTCGGGTAAATGTAATGATTAATACTGAAAAACACTATCTTTGCGAATAAAATTATCAGCAGAATTATGAAAATTGCATTGATTGGATATGGAAAGATGGGAAAGGAAATCGAAAAGATAGCTCTTTCCAGAGGACACGAAATTGTCAGTATCATTGATATAAATAACCGGGAAGATTTTGCATCGGAAGCATTCCGTTCGGCAGATGTGGCCATTGAGTTCACGGCGCCGTCGGTGGCTTACGGCAATTGCCTGGAGGCTTTTAAGAATGGAGTGAAGGTGGTTTCAGGCAGTACCGGGTGGATGGCTGAACATGGGGAGGAAATGCGTCGCCTGTGTCAGGAAGAAGGAAAGACTTTGTTCTGGTCGTCCAACTTCAGCTTGGGAGTGGCTATTTTCTCGGCGGTCAACAAGTATCTGGCCAAAATCATGAACCAGTTCCCAAATTATGACGTGTCGATGGTGGAAACGCACCACGTACACAAGTTGGATGCACCGAGTGGTACGGCCATCACACTGGCGGAAGGGATTCTGGAGAACCTGGACCGCAAGCACAAATGGGTGATGGGCACGCTGACGGCTCCCGATGGAACCGTGACGGGTACAACTGATTGTGCACCGGATGAATTGCCGGTAAGTGCCATCCGCGAAGGAGAAGTACCGGGTATCCACACCATCAAGTACGAGTCGGAAGCCGATTCCATCGTGATTACGCACGATGCAAAGAACCGTAAAGGGTTTGCTTTGGGAGCGGTGCTGGCTGCCGAATATACAGCCGGACACACCGGTTTTCTGGGTATGAATGATTTATTTCAGTTTTGAGTATGATACAAGCCTCACGTAAACAATGGATAAAGTTCGGCATAGTGCTGGTGCTTTACCTGATTTTCCTGATTTGGTTGAAAAGCTGGCTGGGACTGATTGTGGTTCCGTTTATCTTTGATGCCTATATTTCCAAGAAGATTCCTTGGACATGGTGGAAGAAGTCGACCAACAAGACCGTACTGACAGTGATGGGTTGGGTGGATGCCATCGTGTTCGCGTTGGTGGCGGTTTATTTCGTCAACCTGTATTTCTTCCAGAATTACGTGATTCCTTCGTCTTCACTGGAGAAATCGTTGCTGGTGGGCGACTACCTGTTTGTGAGCAAGATGAGCTACGGGGCCCGTATCCCGCAGACGCCGTTGCACATGCCGCTGACACAGCATACGTTGCCGGTGTTCAACTGCAAGTCGTACCTGGAATGGCCGAAATGGGACTACAAGCGGGTGTCCGGTCTGGGGAAAGTGGAACTGAACAACATCGTGGTGTTCAACTTTCCGGCAGGCGATACGGTGGCTACCGGGAATCCGGCAGAAGATATTTACCGCATGAGCTATGCCATCGGCAAGCAGCTTTCACAGCCCATCGACTTGGCCAGCTTGAACGTGGAACAGCAGCGCGAAGTGTATGATTATTATTATTCGGTGGGCCGCAAATATATTGATGAGAATCCGCAGCTGTATGGCAAGGTGATTACGCGTCCGGTAGACCGGCGAGAGAACTACGTGAAACGTTGCGTGGGATTGCCGGGACAGACGTTGCAGATCAAGAACCGGATTGTCTATCTGGACGGTAAGCCGAACAAGGAGCCGGACAATGTACAGTACCGTTATTTTGTGCATACCAAAGGCATGTTGCCGGAGGATTTGTGTCATGAACTGGGTATCAGCAAGGAAGACCTGATGGGGTATTACACGGAAGAATCAGTGTACAACATGCCGCTGACCGAGAAGGCCAAAGCAGCTCTGTTGGCCCGGAAAGATTTGGTGACTTCCATTGAAAATGTACCGGACGACGATGCGGGCGGACTGTATCCCGACAACAAACTGACGGGTTGGACGGTAGACAACTACGGACCGATATGGATTCCAAAAAAAGGGGCTACCGTGGATTTGACATTGGACAACCTGCCGATTTATGAACGCCCTATCCGAAACTACGAAGGCAACAGTTTGGAAGTGAAGGACGGAAAGATTTACATCAACGGACAGGAAACAACGAAATATACCTTTAAGATGGATTATTACTGGATGATGGGAGACAACCGTCACAATTCGGCCGACTCCCGTTTCTGGGGTTTTGTGCCGGAAGACCATATCGTGGGTAAGCCGATTTTCATCTGGCTGTCACTGGATCAGGACCGCGGATGGTTTGACGGAAAGGTTCGCTGGAGTCGCCTGTTCAAGTTTGTAGATTCCATCAAATGAGTGTATGAACAAAGGAAAGTCCGGGTGGGGATGGTTGAAGGCAGCTGGCGTGGCGGTGCTGACCGTCTGGCTGGTGCGGACACTGCTTGTGACGACTTGTGTGATTCCTTCCTCCGGCATGGAGAATTCGCTTTACCAGGGGGAACGGATTCTGGTCAGCAAGTGGAGTTACGGGCTGCGTCTGCCTTTCTGTTCGCTCTTCGGCTATCACCGGCTGGCGGCTTCCCGTGCAAGGAAAGGGGATATCGTCTTGTTCAACAACCCGCACCCTGAGAATCCGAAGACAGGAATCGAGTGGCGTGAACTGTTTATCAGCCGTTGCATCGGTACGCCGGGCGATACGTTGATGCTGGACGCGGATTTGAATAATGTAGGCGGAAAGGTGTTGAGCCCGGATGCCAAGTCGCTGTATGCCTATCCGGTATCGACGGAGGACCTGATGCTGACGGTGCTGTCGGTACTGGGTATCAAAGGCAATACGCTGGTAGGATATACTTCCGACGGGGGGTATATCCGGAGTTTCAGCCAGTATGAATATTATTTGCTCTCGCAAAAACTGGAAGGGCGGATTCCACTGGTTCCACTGGACGAGAAAAACCGTACGGAGGCGCATCCGTATGTGGTTCCGGCAAAGGGAGTACCGGTGAAGGTGTATCCGTGGAATGTGACGTTGCTGTGCAACACGATTGTGGCGCATGAGCACCAGCCGGCAGAAGTACGTCACGACACGTTGTGGGTGAAAGGAAAGCCGGTGGAGGCGTACACGTTCAGTAAGGATTACTACTGGATGGCTTCGAACGACCCCGTGAATATCTGTGACTCCCGCTTGTTCGGGCTGGTGCCGGAAGACCATCTGGTGGGAAAGGCCTGGCTAATCTGGTATTCCTCTCGGAAAGGACGTTTCGGACAGCGGGTGCAATAACTAAAAGAAAGAAAATGAAAGATGAAGTGATTTTAGGGTCGGCCTATCTGGCTCCCGTGGAATATTATACTAAACTTTTTGCTTATCCTTCGGTGTATGTGGAGCGGTATGACCACTACATGAAGCAGACCTACCGGAACCGCTGCGTGATTGCATCGGCCGACGGCCCGCTGGCATTGACCATCCCGACAGAAAAGGGGGATGACCTGAAATGCTTGATGAAGGATATACGTATTTCCGACCATGGCAACTGGCGGCACGTACATTGGAATGCTTTTGTGGCAGCTTACAAGCATAGTCCGTTCTTCGATTATTATGCGGATGAGTTCCATCGGTTCTTTGAGCAGAAGTATGTGTTTTTGTTCGATTTCAACCTGGAATTGTGTGAGTGGGTGTGCCAACAAATTGATATGCAGCCCCGGCTGATACCGACCGACGACTATGTGCAGGAATCGGAGACTGCGGATGATTTCCGGGAACGGATTCATCCTAAACGGGATTTTCGGGAGGCGGACAAGGAGTTTGTGCCGAAACCTTATTATCAAGTATTTGACCAGAAACTCGGTTTTTTGCCTAACCTGAGTGTGATAGATTTATTGTTTAATATGGGACCAGAAAGTTTGCTAGTGTTACGCGACTCCATCGGTTCGTTCAATGAATTTTAAGAATACATATATCTTCAAACCGGATTTTATATTGTACATTTGCAACTGAATCAATGATTTAACAACATGAATAATCTTCCAACTGTAACGAAAAACCTGCTTATTATCAATGTGCTCTGTTTTCTTGGGATGTTTGTGGCCCGGAAATACGGAGTAGATATAGAGAATCTGCTCGGACTTCACTTTTTTCTGGCTTCCGATTTTAATTTGGTACAGCTTATTACGTATATGTTCATGCATGCCAATTTCTCGCATATTTTCTTTAATATGTTTGCGGTATGGATGTTCGGACGGGTGCTGGAACAGGTATGGGGGCCTAAACGTTTCTTGACCTATTATATGGTTTGTGGTATTGGTGCCGGTCTGATTCAGGAACTGGTGCACTACGTGGAATATGTCCTGGTATGGTCGAATTATACCTCCGTAGATACGGGTATAGGAGTGATTCCGATGGATGTGTTTCTGAACCAATTGACTACGGTGGGAGCTTCGGGGGCCGTGTATGGTATATTGCTGGCTTTCGGTATGCTGTTTCCTAATAGTCAGATGTTTGTATTTCCTATTCCAATGCCGATTAAGGCAAAATATTTCGTCATCGGATATGCCGTTTTGGAACTGGTGTTAGGATTGGGAGGCAACGACGGAGTGGCTCATTTCGCACATCTGGGCGGTATGCTGTTTGGCTTGATACTGATAATTTACTGGAGAAAGAAGAATGGCAACGGACGGATTTATTACTGATTTGAAACGGAAATTTCAGCAAGGTGACATTGCAGTACGACTGGTATATGTCAACGTCGCTGTGTTTCTGGTCGTAACGGTGGTACAGATTTTTCTGACCTTGTTTAATGTGCCTTCATCGCCTTGGATGCATTTTTTGGAACTACCGGCTTGGATGGAAGCGTTTATCCGTCAGCCTTGGTCGTTGATTACTTATATGTTTATGCATGCCGGTGTGTTGCATATTTTGTTCAACATGCTGTGGCTTTTCTGGTTTGGCCGCTTGTTTTTGGCGTTTTTCTCAGCCAAGCACCTGCGTGGGTTGTATTTCCTGGGAGGTATCTGTGGAGGATTGCTTTATATGTTGGCCTACAATGTCTTTCCTTATTTTCAGGACGCGGTGTACTCGTCTTACTTACTGGGGGCATCGGCCTCGGTACTGGCCATTGTGGTGGCGGTAGGTGTACGTGAGCCGAATTATCCGGTGCAGTTCTTGTTTATCGGTACGGTTCGTCTGAAATATGTAGCACTGTTCATGGTGGTGCTTGATTTGCTGTTCATGACTTCAGGAAATGCAGGCGGACACATCGCACATTTGGGCGGTGCATTGGCCGGATGGTGGTTTGCGGCCGGACTACAAAGTGGGCATGACGCTACGAAATGGATAAACAGGGTTTGTGACTGGTTAGTGGGGCTGGCGCATCCGGTAAAAAGAAAGCCCAAGATGAAAGTACATTATGGAGGGCGCCAGTCAGATTACGAGTACAATGCCCAGAAGAGACAACGTGAAGCAGAAGTGGACCGAATCTTGGATAAATTGCGGAAGTCAGGATACAATAGCCTGACCGATGATGAAAAGAAGAGATTATTTGATGCCAGTAAAAAATGAATATTTTGGGACATACTGTTAAGGGAGTGCTTTTACTCGGCAATGTCGGGGTGGGAATAGGATTCTTGTGTTGTGCATATAGTCCTTCTATGTCACCCGTTGCACATCCAATTCTTTCGTGTGCGGGATTATTTTTTCCTTTTTTGCTATTATCCGTTTTGGTATTTATTCCAATATGGTTTTTTTATTGTCGGAAATATGTTTGGGTTCCATTGATATTTTTGGTGGCAGGGGGCGGAGCAATCTTGACATATACGCCATTTCGGAGTGCAGAAGAAACGGCGGAGGGAGAGGTGTTGAAGTTTTTGACCTATAATGTCATGGGGATGCAAGGGGATACCGAAGATGAGTCTCATCCGATACAGACCTACATTCAGCAGAGTGATGCCGATGTGGTTTGTTTGCAGGAATTTCATTGGGACAATGAAAAGATAAAAAAAGAATTTCCGATGTATCCGTATGTGCGAAGTCTGGAAGTTGGGAATGGGAATAAAATGGGATGTTTGTCACGATTCCCTATTCTTTCGGTAGAACCTGTCGTTTATAAGAGCGTGACGAATGGTAGCTTTATACTTCGTTTGAAAATGGAAAGTGATACACTGGTTGTAGTGTGCAATCATCTGGAATCGAATAAATTGGATGCACACGACAAGGAGGTATATGAAGGCCTCCTTAAATCGCCGGAAGAACAGAATGTAAAGGCTGATGGAAAATATCTTTTGCGCAAACTGGCCGATGCGGCGGTGATTCGGGCACCTCAGGCTGATTCTGTGGCACAGGCAATCTCTCGTCAGTCATCAAAGTACCTGATGGTGTGCGGTGATTTTAATGATTCTCCTATTTCGTATGCGCATCATACGATAGGTAGGGGATTGACAGATGCGTATCGTGAGGCTGGGTGGGGACCAGGATTCTCTTATAACCGGAACTTCCTCTATTTTCGTATCGACCACATGTTTGTAAACAAAGGTTTCCGAGTGTTGAAATGTAGGGTAGATAATTCCATTTCAGCATCCGACCATTATCCGCTGTGGTGTTTGGTAGAGAAATTATAACCTGATAAAAACAATATGATGAAGAATTTAATTTTTGCAGCCGCTATGAGTTGTATGGTATGTGCCTGTGGACAGCAGGCAGCTGATACGGACAATCCGTTTCTGACTGAGTTTGAAACGCCTTATGGCACGCCGGATTTCAACCGGATTAAGGTGGAGCATTATGAACCGGCCTTTCTGAAAGGCATTGAGCAGCAGAATCAGGAAATCAAGGCCATTGTGGAGAATCCGGAAGAACCGACTTTCGAGAATACCATCGTGGCATTGGATAACAGTGGGGAAATCCTGGCTCGGGTGAGTGGGGTGTTCTTTGCTTTGACTGAAGCCGATACGAACGATGAACTGATGGCACTGGAGGGCAAAATCGCTCCGATGTTGTCTGAACACAGTGACAATATTTTCCTGAACCAGGATTTGTATAAGCGGGTAGCTGCCGTGCATGCACAGGAGGAGGCCGGAAAAATCACGCTGACCACTGAGCAGCATTATCTGCTGGATAAATATTACAAGGAGTTTATCCGTTCGGGTGCGGGACTGGATGCACAGAAACAGGAGCGTCTGCGCGAAATCAACAAGCAGCTTTCTACACTGACCATTGAGTTTGGCAATCATGTGTTGGCCGATAACAACGATTATCTGCTGGTGGTAGACAAGAAAGAAGATTTGGCCGGTCTGCCGGAAGCGGTGATTGAAGGAGCGGCTCATGAAGCAAAAGCGCACGGGAAGGACGGAAAATGGGTATTCACTTTGCAGGAATCCAGCCGTACGCCGTTGCTGCAGTATGCACAGAACCGTGAGTTGAGAAAGAATATTTATCAGGCTTATACCAGTTTGGGCAACCGGGGCAATGCCAACGACAACAAGGACGTGTTGAAGCAGGTGTTGGCACTCCGTCTGGAAAAGGCACAGCTGATGGGATTCAGTAACTATGCGGAATACCAGTTGTCCGACAACATGGCCAAGACACCTCAGAATGCGTTGGATTTACTGTATGGATTGTGGAAATATTCCATCAAGAATGCCGAGGCTGAGGCTGCAGAACTCCAGAAAATCATGGACCGTGAAGGTAAAGGCGAGAAATTGGAAGCATGGGACTGGTGGTATTATGCCGAGAAACTCCGTCAGGAAAAATATAGTCTGAACGAAGATGAAATCAAGCCTTATTTCAGTCAGGAAGACGTGTTCAACGGCTTGTGCATGGTAGTGAACAAGCTGTATGGCATTACCCTTACTCCGTGTGACTCCATCTCGGTGTACAACAAAGATGTGAAAACTTACATTGTGAAGGATGCAGACGGCTCGCTCCTGGGTGTGTTCTACAGTGACTATATGCCGCGTGCCAGCAAGCGGAGCGGTGCCTGGATGAGCAACTTCCGTGAAGAACAGGAAGGTGTCCGCCCGTTGATTTACAATGTGGCCAGCTTTACCAAACCGGCCGGTGACATCCCGTCCTTGCTGACCATTGATGAGGCCCGTACGATGTTCCATGAATTCGGACATGCCCTGCACGGTTTGCTGACACAGTGTAAGTATAAAGGTGTATCCGGTACCTCAGTGGCGCGTGACTTTGTGGAGCTTCCTTCACAGATTATGGAACACTGGGCTGTGGCTCCGGAAGTGCTGAAGATGTATGCCAAACATTACAAGACCCGTGAGGCCATTCCTGATTCTTTGATTGCCAAGATTGAAAACCAAGCCTTGTTCAACCAGGGATTCATGACAACTGAGTTGCTGGCTGCGGCTATCCTGGATATGGAAATGCACAGTCTGACTACCATGGAAGGCTTTGACGTACTGCAGTTTGAAAAGCAGCTGATGGATAAAATCGGTCTGATTCCGCAAATTGCACCTCGTTACCGTTCTACCTATTTCAATCATATCATGGGTGGCTATGCAGCCGGATACTATTGCTACCTGTGGGCGGAACGCCTGGATACGGATGCGTTTGAAGCGTTCAAGGAACACGGACTGTTTGACCAGGCTACCGCTACTTCCTTCCGCAAGAACATCTTGGAGAAAGGTGGTTCTGATGATCCGATGAAGCTGTATGTCACTTTCCGTGGGGCAGAACCTAGTATCGAACCGCTGTTGCAGGCACGTGGATTGAAATAAAATGCCTGAAAGATAGGGGTTACCCTATACTTTATAAATAAAAGAAGGAGCTATTGCTTAATTTTTGCAAGCGATAGCTCCTTTTTTAGGCTCTATGGCTTAAATATTTACAATCGTTTCCGCATATCTAATGAAAAAAAACTATATTTGCAACCTTGAATAAACGTATCAAATTTTAAAAGTAAATATAATAAATTAAAGTAACATGCAAAACAAAGGATTTGTAAAGGTTTTTGCGGTATTACTGACCCTTGCGTGTGCTTTTTACCTTTCATTCTCATTCGTTACCCGTTATCAGATGAACAAGGCGGCTGAGGACCCGAAGGGTTCGGCACATTACCTGGATTCCATGCAGAATCAGAAGGTGTGGTTGGGGATTTACACGCTGAAACAATGCCGTGAGATGGAAATCGGGTTGGGTTTGGACCTGAAAGGTGGTATGAACGTCATTCTGGAAGTTTCCGTACCGGACGTAGTGAAGGCGTTGGCCGACAACAAACCGGATGAAGCCTTTAACAAGGCTGTGGCTGAAGCTGCCAAATTGCAGATTAACAGTCAGGAAGATTTCGTGACCCTGTTTATCAGAGAATACAAGAAACTGGCTCCGGAAGGCAAACTTGCTGAACTTTTTGCCACCCAGCAGTTGAAAGACAAAGTGAATACCCGTAGTACAGACGCAGAAGTAGAGAAAGTATTGCGCGAGGAAGTAAAAGCTGCCGTAGACAACTCTTACAATGTTTTGCGTACACGTATCGACCGTTTTGGTGTGGCTCAGCCGAACATCCAGACACTGGAAGGAAAGATGGGTCGTATCATGGTGGAACTGCCGGGTATCAAGGAACCGGAACGTGTGAGAAAACTCTTGCAGGGTTCTGCCAACTTGGAATTCTGGGAAACTTTCGAAGCAAAAGATATCGTGCCGGTATTGGCTTCTGCCGACAACCGTGCCCGTGGCTTGCTGAACAACGAGGCTCCTGCTGATTCTGTACAGGCTGAAGCCGATACGACTGCAGTGGCTCAGGCTTCTGCCGTTTCTGCCAAAGACAGCCTGACGGCTGCCCTGAAGGGAGAAACACCGGCTGCTTCCAGTGCTGATATGGAACAGATGAAAAAAGAACATCCGTTGTTGTCTGTACTGCAGCTGAACCAGAGCGGAGTAGGTTGTATCGTAGGTTATGCCGATTACAAAGATACAGCTGATGTAAACCGCATCCTGAACATGAAGGCCGTGAAGGAAGTGATGCCGCGCGACCTGAAACTGATGTGGGGTGTGAAAGCTTCCGATATGGACAAGACCGGACGTATCTTTGAATTGTATGCCATCAAGTCGACTGAACGTAACGGACGTGCGCCGTTGGAAGGTGATGTAGTAACAGATGCCAAAGACGAATATGACCAGTTCAACAAGCCGTGCGTCAGCATGTCAATGAACACGGAAGGTTCTCGTCGTTGGGCTGCCCTTACAAAGAAGAACATCGGTAAGGAAATCGCTATCGTATTGGATGGATATGTATACAGTGCCCCGCGTGTAAACTCTGAAATTACCGGTGGTAACTCACAGATTACGGGTAACTTCACTCCGGAAGTCACAAAAGACTTGGCCAACGTATTGAAATCCGGTAAGATGCCGGCTCCGGCTCGTATCGTACAGGAAGACATCGTAGGTCCGTCTCTGGGACAGGAATCTATCAACCAGGGTATTGTATCCTTCATCGTGGCTTTGATTGTCCTGATGGCTTACATGTGTGTGATGTACGGATTCATTCCGGGTATGGTGGCTAACGGTGCGTTGTTCATCAACTTCTTCTTCACACTGGGTATTCTTTCCTCTTTCCAGGCTGCCTTGACGATGTCCGGTATCGCCGGTATGGTGTTGTCACTGGGTATGGCCGTGGATGCGAACGTATTGATTTATGAACGTACGAAAGAAGAGCTTCGTGCGGGCAAGGGAACCAAGCAGGCTTTGGCCGAAGGTTACAAGAACGCGTTCTCTGCCATCTTCGACTCTAACTTGACTTCTATCATCACAGGTATCATCCTGTTCAACTTCGGTACCGGTCCGATTCGTGGTTTCGCCACTACCCTGATTATCGGTATCCTCTGTTCGTTCTTCTCAGCTGTGTTCTTGACTCGTCTGGTTTACGAACACTTCATGAACAAAGACAAATGGTTGAACCTGACATTCACTACAAGCGTTTCAAAGAACCTGATGCAGAATGTACACTATAACTTCATGGGTATCACCAAACGTTCGTTCACGGTTTGGGGAATCATCATCGTAGTATGCATCGTTTCTTTCTTTGTACGCGGACTGGCACAGAGTATCGACTTCACTGGTGGACGTAACTTCGTGGTTCAGTTTGAACAAGTGGTACAGCCGGAAACCGTACGCGACTTGCTGCAGCCGAAAGTGGGAGATGCCAACGTACAGGCCATTGCCTTGGGTACAGATGGAAAGACTATCCGTGTGACTACCAACTACCGCATCAATGAAGATTCTCCGACAATCGATGCCGAAATCGAGGAGTTCCTTTACAATGCGTTGAAAGAAGGTAACTTGCTGGGTAAGGGTACTACGCTCGAAATCTTCATCGACCGTGATAACCGTGCCGGAGGTTCTATCATCAGTTCTCAGAAGGTAGGTCCTAGTATCGCCGACGACATCAAGACATCCGCTATCTGGTCGGTTGTACTGGCTTTGATTGCCATCGGTGTGTATATCCTGATTCGTTTCAGCAACATCGCCTTCAGTATCGGTGCTACGGTGGCATTGATGGTGGATACCGTATTGATTATTGGTGCCTACTCTTTGTGCTACGGATGGATGCCGTTCTCTCTGGAAATTGACCAGACGTTCATTGGTGCCATCCTGACGGCCATCGGTTACTCTATCAACGATAAGGTGGTCATCTTCGACCGTGTGCGTGAGTTTATTGGTCTATATCCAAAACGCGAACGTGCCCAGCTGTTCAATGACTCATTGAATACGACCTTGGCCCGTACCATCAACACTTCTTTGAGTACGTTGATTGTATTGCTGAGTATTTTCATCCTGGGTGGTGACAGTATCCGCAGCTTTGCATTCGCCATGATTCTGGGTGTGGTAATCGGTACATTGTCTTCTTTGTTCGTGGCTGCTCCGGTAGCTTACCTGACTATGGGACACAAGATGCCGAAGCAAGTAGGTGAAGCAGAAGAAGCATAATAATAAGCATTTTGATATAATTTTGAAGAACGGCTGTTTTCCTCGTGAAGACAGCCGTTCTTTTATGCGTTCTTTCGTGCTGGGAAAACGCCTTTACGTTTCAAATCAAACGTAAAGACGTTTTTATCGGATGTGAGAAATGGATTTCAACCTTCTTTTTCTTCAGTCGTATCTTCGATAGAAGCTCCTGTCAGCTGCTTCAGATAGTCGGAGGCCGACATGCCGAATTCTTCTTTAAAACACTGGCGGAAATACACGTTGCTGTTGATGCCCACTTTGAAGGCGATTTCGGAGATGGTATATTTGCCTTCCAGCAGGTATTTCTCAGCCAGTTGCATTTTGATTTTCCGGATATATTCATTGGTAGACATCCCTGTAAGCGCTTTGACTTTCCGGTAAAGCGTGGAACTGCTCATGCATAATGCGTTGGACAAAACCGTGATATCCACATTTTCCGCTGCAGAGAGGCTTTCCGTTATGATATGGGTAATCTTGTCCAGAAATTCCTTGTCCAGTTTGTTCATTGATTCCGTGATGATGGCCCTCTTTTCCTCCATGCTTTGTCTTTGTGGCTTCTCCGGCCGGATAGCGAAACGTTCGGACAGCAATCGCCGTTGTGCCAGCAGGTTGCTGATTCGGCTCTGCAACAGGCTGGCACTGAAAGGTTTGGTGAGGTAGGAGTCGGCTCCGGCCTGATACCCTTCTTCCTTGTCGGTGATGCTGTCTTTTGCCGTGAGGAGGATGACCGGGATGTGACTGGTACGGATATCCGTTTTCAGCTTCTGGCACATCACGATACCGTTCATTACAGGCATCATGATGTCACTGACGACGATGTCGGGGGCACAGTCGGTGGCTATTTTCAATCCTTCCTTTCCATTAGAGGCCGTTTTCACTTCATATAAATCCGTGAAAGCATCGACAATATAGTCGCGGATGTCGGCATTGTCTTCCACCACCAGTACGATGGGACGTGAATTTTTCGCATTGTCTGCCATTTCCAGTTTCTCGATGTTTTCTTCTTTCGCTTCCTGTATGTCCGTATGTACATCCTCTCCATGTAAGGCGTTGGGATAAGTGTTGTTGGCCTGTAAGCGCAGATAGAAAGTCGTGCCGATGTCAGGGAGGCTTTTCACTTGGATATCTCCCTCATGCAGGGTAACCAAGTTCTTTACCAGAGCCAGTCCGATGCCTGTTCCCGAAGCCTGATGTTCTCCGCTTTCCTGATAATAGCGTTCAAAGATATGGTCGAGTGCTTCCTTCCCGATACCATAGCCAGTGTCTTCCACGGAAAGTTGTGCATATCGTATGCCGTTTTCCGTGACCCATTCAGCCCGTACACGTACATATCCTTTGTCAGTATATTTCAGGGCATTGGAAATCAGGTTGTCCAGAATCATCATGATGACCTCCTTGTCGAAAAACAGAATCATGTTCTCTTCTTCCACCTCTATTAATATCTGTATGTTGGGATTGTTGTTCAACTCCTTGTATTTCAGTCCGGTTTCATAGACCGCGCTGGTCAGATTCCCTTTTGTGACACACAGTTTCTTGTTCTGAGTCTCCGTTTTCCGGAAATCCAGTATCTGGTTAATCAGATTCAGCAGGCGGACAGCACTTTGGTGGATAACCGAAATCCGGTGATGGTCTTTGGGAGAAAGGCTGCTGTTTTTCACCATGTCTTCCAGTGGTCCTAGAATCAAGGTAAGCGGCGTACGTAATTCGTGTGTAATGTTGGTGAAGAACCTCAACCGTTCGTCATTCAATCTCTGTTCCTGTTCGTGACTCATCTTTTCAGACTCATACAGATACTCCAGGTTCAGTTTGCGTTTATAAGCCCACAGTCCGCCGATGAGGATTCCGATACCTCCAAGTACGTAAAGAATTTTTGCCCACCAGGAGAGCCAGAGGGGAGGAGCGATGACGATTTCCACTTTTGAGATATCGTCGGACCATTCTTGGTTCCGGATGCGGGTTTTTACCTGGAACTCATATTTCCCCGGCGGCAGATTGCGGAAAGTCACGTTGTGCGGGTCTTTCACTGTGTACCACGCGTTTTCAAGCCCCTTCAGCATATAGGCATATTCCACTCTTTCGTTCAAGGAATAATCCTGTATGTGGAAGGAAATATTGAAATTGTTCTGCAAAAATTTCAGCTGTATACTCTCTTGGTTAATCAGGGGGATTTCCGTTTCATTGCTGTTTTCCGAGGTCAGTGGTTCATATATCGTTATTTTTCCGATAACGGCTTTGGGAGATTGTTTTTTATCCAGAATCTGGCTGGGGGTAAAATAGCACAACCCGTTGGTCGAACCGAAGTAGAGAGTATGGTTTTTATCTTTGCAAACACTTCTACCCATAAAACTGGCCATTGGGATATTGTCCCTATAATCGTAATTGTAGATGTTCTGTCTGTCTTTTGATAAACAGCTGATTCCTTGGTTGGTACTGAACCAGATATTTTTGTCGTCATCCTCTGTGATGGCCCAGATAAAGGTGTTGGTCAGTCCTTCATTGCGTTGGAAAATTTTATATTTCCAGGGGGACTGGTTGGATATTTGTACCAGACCTTCTCCTGTGGCTGCCCATATCGTTCCCTGAGAATCTTCAAAAAGCTGGTTGATGGTATTAGATGGGAATCCTCTGAAAGTGTTGAACTCCTTTAATTGTTTCCAATTGGGAGAATAAAGAAAAATTCCACTTCCAAAACTTCCTACCCATATTTGCCCTTTGGAGTCTTTGATGACTGAGCGTACCAGGTTGTCGGGCATATTGATGTGATGGAGAATCTTTTGGGAGTTTCTGTCTATCTGAAAAACCCCTTCGCTCGTACCTACCCAGATGATGCCTTCCTTATCCTCAAAGAGTGACCGCACGTCATAGGTAGCCTGTTCCTTGGGAAAGATTTGCCGGAAGTTTTTAGTATGCTTATCATAGAACATGATACCTCCATAAAAGATGCCGAACCAAAGGTTGCCTTTCTGGTCACACAATGCGGCCTGTATGGAGTTTCCACTAAGGTTTCCACTGTTTTCGGTATAAGTCGCTATTCTTTGTCCGTTTTCCAGTACGTTGATGCCTCCTCCGTCTGTGCCCACCCATAAAATGCCTTGTTTGTCAATGCAGACAGCACTGGCGATATGGGCATTTAAATTGCTTCCCGGAGAATTGGGGGAATAGCTGAACGATTTGAACAAGGCTGCATTGGGACTGAGAAAGTTCACTCCTCCTCCCCATGTGCCGGCCCAGATGTTCTGGTGGGAATCTTGAAACAGGCAACGTACGGTCGAATTATTAAGGTTGTATTCATTGTCTCCTGCCTGAATGAAGTGGACCTCTTCGGCTGTGTTGAACATGCTTTTGGACAGGTCAATAATGGCGATGCCGCCAAATTCCGTAGCCACCCACAGCTCGTGTTCATTGAATTGCTGGATGTCGTAAATGCGGTGGGAAAGAGGTGAGCCTTTTTCTCCAATCCGGATGAAGTCTTCCGTTTCAGGTTTATAAAGTGCCAGTCCCTTTTCTGTGCCAATCCAGATGTTGCCTGTATTGTCTTTGAAAATGCATTGTACGTTGTTGCTTGGGAGGGTGTGGATGTCTTGTTTGTCGTACGTAAAGTTCTTGATTCTTTTATCCTTGATGGAAAGGATACTCATTCCATGCTGTGCGTGTCCGATATATAAGTTTCCTTTGTGGTCGTCTGCTACTGCCCAGACCGTATTACTTGGGAGTCCGGGGACAGTACCCTGATTATAATGTGTGAATTTTCCGGTAGCTTTATCCAGATAGTCGATACCTCTCCAGTACGTGGTTATCCATAAATTTCCATCGGCTGCTACCGACAGGCTGGTGACATCGTTGGTAGCGATGCTGTTTGGGTCTTTGGGGTTGTGTTGGAAGACAATCTGCTGGCATGTCTTATAGTTGAATGCATTTAACCCTGCCCGTTGGGTGGCAATCCATAGAATGGGTTCTTTGGGGTCGTCCAACAGACAATTTAGTTCATTGCCCGTCAAGTTGAGTGAACTCCTTTCTTCTTTTTTGTAGAATGAGGTGAAGGAATTTCCCTCCAATTTGTTCAGTCCTTCTTCGGTGGCAAACCAGAGATAACCGTTTTTGTCTTCCGCGATGTCGATGACATAGCTGTTGGAGAGCTTTTTCTCCAGTCCTAACTTTTTTATGGTGTAGGGTTGTGCTTGGATAACAAGGAATTGCAAGAGTAAAAGTAAGGTAAAACAAGTTCTCATATCATAGATTTTTTATCGTTTCAAAAATACGAATATTTGTGGAATTAACAGTATGTAAATCGTGCAATGAGCGATTTGTGGTCGCTCATTGCACGATAGGTTTTATATTAAATTTAAGGTAATAAGTATTTTCGCACTCGAAAAAATAATGTTTAATCATAAATGCTAATAATTATGAGGACAAGATTCTTGAAAGTTTCTTTGCTCTGTGTGCTTTTTGCCACAGGGGTCTTTGTAACAGGTTGTAGTGATGATAATAAGTATGCGGATGTGGATGGGGAAGCACCTGTTGCAGTATTAAAAGCTGACCATATTCAGAGTGGTGCCGGACATGACTTCACGATTGAAGGAACGCTTACGGATGCAGACGGTATTTCTGCAATTAAATTGGAATGTGCAGATTTGTATCTGAACAAGACCATTGATTTGATTGATATTTATGGGGCTCCTCAAACCTCTTACGATTTGAGCTATAAATTCAGTCTGGCAAAAGATGAAGTCGGTGAACAGTTTACGGTAAAGGTAACCGTTATAGATGTCGGTGGACGTGAAACTTCACAAGATGTGTTGATTACAATGGACGGAGATTTTGAGAATCCCGTATTTGCAGTGGCTCCAGACAAGACTATCACCGTTTTGATGAAGGCTGACCGGAATCCTCAGTATACTTTGAACTTCACTGCTACTGATGATAGAAAGTTGGATTATGTGACCATTGAGATTCCTGAACTGAGTGGTTTTGAAACTCGTACGGTGAGCGCGGAAGGAAAAGCTTCTTTGACTTTTAAAGAGGCTATAGTCTTTCCTAATGAAAGTCAAACTTATACGATTAATCTGACAGCTTATGATGCGGTAGGAAACAGCGTGACTTCTACTTGCAATGTGACGGTTTCAGAAATGCCTGACTTTGAAAAAATGTATTTGGCAGACGTAAAAACGGATGAAGAGCTGAACAGTGATGTATTTGGTGTGCCTATGGTTATCAATCATACTGGGGAATATCAATATAAAGCTCGTTATTACAACAAAGCTGCAGGTACAGAGATTTTCTTCCTTCCACAAAAGACCAGCTTTACTCCGATTTGTTTCGGATTGGATCCTGAAGATTCCAATAAACTGACTGATGATCCGGAAACAGCAAAGCCGATTGTACTGGATACTCCTAATGTATATTATGAGATTGATATAAATGTAAAACAGTCTACGTATACTATAAAGACTTATTCTGTCAATGAGGCTACCGACCCTATCAACTATGAATATGGACAGCCTTGTTTCGATGTATGGGAGAATGGTACTGAGTTCATCAACTTCTATATAGGATGGGGTGGTTCTCCTCAGGACGCAGGCGAACATCTGTTTGTACAAGATGCCAATAATCCTCATTTGTTCTATTATCCGGCTGCAGGTGCTACTTGGTCTTTGGAATCAGGTGAAGAACTGAACTTCATTATTTCCAATTATCACCCAAGTGGTTGGTGGGACCATGTAGAATGGCGTTGTGATAATTCTACTGAAATAGAGAAATTTGGATATTTCAGTAAGAAAAATGATGTGAATCCGAATTGGGAAGGTACAAACCAGAAATGGTCAGACGGATCTTCTGTACAGGACAACTGGATGAAGCCGGTTATCACCAAAGGAGGAAATTATCGCTTTGAGTTCGATGCCCATCTGGGTAGAGGTAAAATTGTCCCTGCTAATTAATTAACCAATAATCATAAAACATGAAGAAACAATTTTTAATTGTATGTCTGATGCTGCTCTCGTTGTGTGGCTATGCACAGACACTTACTGTGAAAGGAACGGTAACTTCAGCTTCCGATAAGGAGCCTATGATTGGTGCCACCGTGCAGATCAAAGGTACAGGAAATGGATCGATTACCGGATTGGATGGTGACTATACGTTGACGAACGTCTCTTCAAATGCCGTATTGGTCTTTTCTTCTATTGGATATGAACACAGGAAATCCCTGTAAATGGAAAGACAGTCATTAATGTCGTATTGAAAGAAGCTACCGAGTTGTTGGATGAAGTAGTCGTAATCGGTTACGGTACTGTAAAGAAAAGTGACTTGACCAGCTCCATTTCCACTGTAAAAGGAGAAGAAATCACGCAGTCTGTAACGGGTAATGCCATGGATGCCTTGCAAGGAAAAATCAATGGTGTACAAGTAGCCAGCGGTGGTGGACCGGGTACTACTCCGAAGGTCTTGATTCGTGGTGTCACTACTGTCAACGGTAGTAATCCGCTTTATGTAGTGGACGGTATGCCGGTTGGTGATAACATCAATTTCTTGAACAGCAATGATATTGAATCAATGGAAGTATTGAAGGATGCTTCTGCAGCTGCTATTTATGGTACTCGTGCCTCTAACGGTGTTATCTTGATTACTACGAAAAAAGGTAAATCTGGTAAGGCAAATGTGAACTTTAGTGCTTCTGTAGGTTTCCAGACCATTGCGAAACCGGATATGGCAGATGCCGCTGAATATAAAGAAGTATATAACAAACGTTATACGAACGATGGCTCTACTTCCAACTGGAACGATACGGGAGCTACTACCAATCCGGGCGGAACAGACTGGTGGGATACAGTGGTCAACAAGACTGCCTTGGTTCAGAACTATGCTTTGAGTGTGGCTGGAGGTACAGACAAGCTGGTATATAACTTCAGCTTGGGTTATTACCGTAACAACTCTCAGTTTGATGTAGGTTATTGGGATAAGATTAACGTACGTTTGAACACCGAATATACCTTTAATAAGTATGTAAAGATGGGTGTGGACATTGCGCCTCGTATGGAATCATGGGACGATACACCGAATCAGTTCTCATCTGCCATGTCAATGGACCCTACTACTCCTGTATTCAAACCGGAATCAGAATGGGTAGATAATGAATACAACAATTACCAGCGTTCTTATAACAACCAGACTTGGAACCCAGCAGGTTCTATTGCCCGTTCCAACAGTCATTCACGTGAGATGGGTGCACTCTTGAATGCTTATTTGCAGATTAACCCTATCCAGAAACTGACTTTGCGTACACAGTTTGGTACCAATGCACATTTCCGTCGTTCAGACAGCTTTACACCGGAATTTAGCTTGGACCCACTGGAAAAGACCGATTTGAATGAAATTTCTCGTCAGTCACAGGAATGGTTGGACTGGAACTGGACAAACACCATTACTTATGCCGACACTTTTGCTGAAAAGCATAACTTGAATGTCATGGGAGGTTTCACTGCAGAACGTTATGCATGGTATAACACGAAAGCTTTACGTCGTGATTTGCCGAGCAACATCGATCAGATGCAGGAAGTAAATGCCGGTAATGCAGACAATGCAGAGGCTTATGGTGAAACTACTTTCAACTCCATGGTTTCTTTCCTGGGACGTGTGATGTATAACTACGCTAACCGTTATTATATTTCTGCTTCGTTACGTGCGGATGGTTCATCTCGTTTCCCTGCAGGAAATAAATATGCGTTGTTCCCATCTGTTTCTGCTTCTTGGCGTGTAATCAGTGAGGAATTTATGCAAAACCAGTCAATCTTCAGTGACTTGAAAGTCCGTGGAGGTTGGGGTCGTGTAGGTAACCAGAACATTGACAACAATGCCACTCTGACTTTGTTGGACCAGACACAGTATTATTTTGGTAAGACAAGTACATTGGCAAACGGTTACTTTATTTCTACCGTAGGTAATAATCAGCTGAAATGGGAAACCGTGGAAGACTGGAACGTGGGATTGGATATGTCATTCCTTGAATCTCGTTTGGGCGTGACTTTTGAATATTTCCAGAAGAAGTCAAAGGACATGCTGTATGAAAAACAGAATATCTTCGCAATCGGTTATCCGAACTGGAACAGTACAGTATGGATGAACGTAGGTAGCATGAAGGCATACGGATGGGAATTAGGTTTGGACTGGCGTGATCAGAAGGGTGATTTCTCTTATAACATCGGTTTGAACTTGTCTTCTGTACGTAATAAAGCCATTAAGTTCTCTGGTGATGGACCGATTTATACCGGTGGATTCAACAGTGACCAGATTATCAGCAACGAGGATGGAGGTCTGATTTCTCGTTTCTATGGTTATGTGGCAGACGGATTGTTCCAGAACTGGGATGAGGTTTATGCACATACCGACGAACACGGAAATCTGATTCAGCCTAATGCTCAGCCTGGAGATATCCGTTTCAAGGACTTGAACCACGATGGTAACTTGGATGCCAGCGACAAGACTTTCATCGGTAACCCTTATCCGGACCTGATGATTGGTTTGAATCTGGGATTTACGTATAAAAACATCGATTTTGCAGCCAATTTCTATGGTACTGTAGGAAATGATATCTTTAATACGACAAAAGGATATTATTCTGGTGCCAACGGTCAGAATGTATGGGCCGGTACACTGAATAAGGCATGGGATGGTGAAGGAACAAGCAACGACATTCCTCGCTTGTCTTATAACGACCTGAACCTGAACTATCAGCGTGTGTCTAGCTTCTATGTGGAAGATGGTTCTTATTTGCGTTGTAAATTGTTGCAGATTGGATATACCTTGCCTAAACAATGGGTAGGAGGTGCAAACTTGCGTATTTCATTCTCTGCACAGAATCCGTTTACGATTACCGGTTATTCAGGTATGGACCCGGAACGTCCGATGCTGGATGGTAGTGTAATTGAAACAGGTATCGATAACATTGCTTATCCGAACCCGCGTACATTCTTGTTTGGTATAGACTTTAAATTTTAATTCTTGAATAACTATGAAACAGCTATTAGCAATATTAACATTGTTTTCCTCGCTGGCCTTTACTTCTTGCGAAGACTTCCTGACGGAAGAGGTGCGTGGACAGCAGAACCTCGACACTTATTTCACTACAGCCGATGAGTGCGAGTCCTATATTACCGGCTGCTACCAGGATATTACCTGTGGTGGATGGTGGAACATCAATACGGTATGGCTTTTGTCTGAGATGTGTAGTGATGATGCGTGGATGGGAAATACCACACAGAGTCAGAGTGACTATATCTCATTGGCTCATTACCAAGGTAACGGAGCAAGCAATGGTCCGATTTCTAATTTCTGGCAGTATCGTTACAAAGGTATCCTGCGTTGCAATGTGGCTATCGACCGCATTGGAAATGCAGGTCTGGAAGATAAAGAACTTCAGAACCGTTTAGTGGCAGAGGCTCGTTTCCTGCGTGGATATTTCTATTTTGAACTAGCTAGAAACTTCGGAGGAGTTCCTCTGATTACAGAGTTCAAGATGCCGGAAGAAATTCAGGGCATTACTCGTGCTTCGTTGGAAGATACTTATAAGTTTATTGAAGAAGATTTGAAGGCTGCTGCCGAAGTATTGCCTAAACGTAGTGAATATGCCGATGCGGACATGGGACGTGCTACCAGTGGAGCTGCATTGGGTTTGCTGGGTAAGGTTTATCTGTATCAGGAAAAGTGGACAGAAGCTCGTGATGTGTTGCAGAAACTGATTCCGGAATCTGGTTATACAGGAGAAGATGCACAGACTACCGAATATGATTTGCTTCCTGACTTTGGAAATGTATGGAACAAGAACTATGACAACAGTGTGGAAAGCCTTTTCGAAGTGCAATATGAATATCATCCTACATTGGCATTAGGAGGTTCTCTTTCAACGGTGACAGGTGCCCGTAGCTGTGGTGCCGCATTGGGAGACGGATGGGCATGGTGCCAGCCTTCTGCCAACTTGGAAGCTGCTTATAGTGAAGATGATGTACGTCGTGAATGGACAATTATCAAAACTGGATGTACGGAAATCAAAGGAGAAACAGCCGAGAACTTTGAGAAAATCTTGAAGGATAATCAGGACATTGCCAATTATAAGGATTATGTGGAAAGATATAATCTGCCGGAAAATTGCTTGGTAATTGATCCTTCGGGTCATAAATCAGCTCGTATCATCCGTAAATATTATCTTCCATTGGATGACCGTCCAGAAGTGTATAATACTGATAAGAGCCCGCTGAATCATCGTATCTTGCGTTATGCGGATGTATTGCTGATGTATGCGGAAGCTTGCAACGAATTGGGAGATGATACACATGCACAGGTTGCGCTGAACCGTGTACGTAATCGTGCAGGTCTGGCTTCTGTGACGGTGACTGGTAATGACCTTCGTCATGCCATCCGTAATGAACGTCGTTTGGAACTGGCTTTTGAACAGAACCGTTTGTATGATATCCGCCGCTGGAAAGACGACAATGGCAAACCGGTAATCGCCAACTTGATGGGTGAAAATGGTTCATTTGTAAAATGGAATACAGACCCTGCTACCCGTGATGCAATGGAATGGGATAATCAGGGTGAAGCAAGCGATAAGGGAAAATCATTCCGTGAAGACCGTGACCTTCTTTTCCCGATACCTTTGTATGAGGTAACGATGTCTAATGGTTCTATTGAACAGAACCCGAATTGGAACTAATAGGGTAAAAAGATGAATTGATTATGCCATTCAGAGGAATGTCTTAAGTTCTTCTGGATGGCATTTTTATTTAAAATTTTGTAGTGATGAAAAAATATGCAATTATATTGGGCCTTTTGAGCTTGGCCGCATGTAGTGATAATACTCCTGACAATCCTGGAGAAAATCAGGAAGAAATAGTCAGTGTGGAAAAAAATGTAACGATTGATGCGGGACAGGCTTTTCAGACAATGGTCGGTTTTGGTGCATCCGACTGTTGGACACCTGCGTATATTGGTAAATATTGGACAAGTAGCCGTGACCGTATTTCTGAACTTTTGTTCTCCTCGGAAATTGTGGATGGACAGCCAAAAGGAATCGGACTTTCCATGTGGCGGGTGAATTTAGGCGGTGGAAGCGCAGAACAAGGCGATGAAAGTGGTATTGTAGACAAGTCGCGACGTGCGGAGTCTTATCTGACGGATAACTTGTCGTTAGATTGGACGCATTGTGAGGGGCAGCGATATTTCATGAGCCGGGCCAAAGAATTTGGAGTGAATGATTTTGTGCTGTTCAGTAATACTCCTCCGGTGCAGTACACCTTGAACGGAAAGGGATTTTCCCAAAATGGAGGCAGTGCGAACCTGAAATCAGAGTGCTATGATGATTTTGCTTCTTATATGGCGGAGGTCGCTAAACATTATGTGGATGAAGGATATCCGGTCAGCCATATCTCTCCGGTGAATGAACCGCAGTATAATTGGGATGGGAATGGTCAGGAAGGTAGTGGCTGGAAAAATGAGGAAGTGGCCAAACTGGCTCGGGAGCTTGATGCTCAGCTGACTCAAAAAGGCCTTTCTACTAATATTTTATTAGGAGAATCCGGAGATTGGGAGTATCTTTACAAGGTGAAGGATGATGCGAACCGCAGTAATGTACTTTCGGCCTTTTTTTCTTCTTCATCTCCTGCCTATGTAGGCAATTTGTCGCATGTGGAGAAGTTGATTTGTGGACATAGTTATTGGACAGATGGCACGTGGGATGGAATGCGTGATGTTCGTAAAAAATTGGCACAGGCTGCCGAACAGTATGGGGTAGATGTGTGGCAAAGCGAATGGAGTATGCTGGGCGATAATTATAGCTCGTCAGAATTTGTCGGATATGATGCCGCTTCAGAAATGGATATCGCTTTGTATATGTCGAAAGTCATTCATAACGACCTGACGGTGGCTAACGTTACTTCCTGGAATTATTGGGTAGCAATGGATGTGTCCAGATGGGGACAGAAGAACCGTTTCTTGTTGGTGGCATTGACCCCTAAAGGTTGGGCCGGAGACAAGGAAAGCATAGATAATCTGGAAGAGGAAGGAAGCTTCAATGCGACTTCAACTTTATGGGTATTGGGTAATTACAGTCGTTTTATCCGTCCTGGATACCATCGGATTTCTATGACATTAAATGAGTCGATGAGTTTCTTCGGCTCTGCCTGGATGTCACCGCAGCAGGATTGCATTGTAGCGGTGTACACGAACCTGTCGAGCAAGGGCATTCGTTTGAACGAAACACGTCAGAATTGGGGCGGAGAACCGAAAACCATCAAGACGTATACCACTTCGGGCACCAAGCAACTGGTTGAGAAAGTTGTACAGCAGGGAGACCCCGTGGTGTTGGATGCGGAAAGCGTGACTACTGTAGTGTATGAATTCAAATAGGAACCAATAAATTGAAGATGAAGAATAAGGCGTTTTGGATAGTGTTATTAGGGCTGTTTTCTTGTATGTCGATGCATGCCCAAGTCTCTTTCGGAGAGGCAAAAAAATTTAACGATGGCTGGTTGTTCAGTCTTTCGGATGATAGCCTGAGTGCATCTGTTTCGTATGATGACAGCAAATGGCGGCAGCTGGACTTGCCACACGACTGGTCTATCGAGGGACAGCTTTCACCTTCGCTGGCAAGTTGTACGGGTTATCTGCCGGGAGGAATAGGCTGGTACCGGAAACATTTTCAGCTGACTGATGAGGCCGCACGTCATTATATCTATTTTGAAGGTGTGTATAACCGGAGTGAGGTGTATTTGAACGGACATCTCCTGGGTAAGCGTCCCAACGGTTACATTTCTTTTATGTACGACATGACTCCGTATTTGAAAGAAGGCGACAATGTGCTGGCCGTGCGTGTAGACCATAGCCGGTATGCAGATTCCCGCTGGTATACGGGTTCGGGTATTTACCGGGATGTATGGATGGTAGCGGCACCGGAGATTCATTTGGCACAATGGGGATTAGGCTGGCATGCAACTTCGATTACCGACAAGCAGGCTGTCGTTTCAGTAGAACTGGAAGTCGAAAAGCACGTAAAGGCTGAGGGAAAACTCGAGGTTAAAGCTGCCTTGTATGATGCGGATGGAAAGCTCGTAGCAGAGAGCCAGAAAAGTGTGGCTGGTTATGAAACGGGAGTTTCCAAACAAACCCTTTCGTTGAAGGTGAAGAAGCCGCATCGCTGGAACCTGAATGATCCTTATCTTTATACATTGAAGGCTGAGCTGTATTGCGATGGAAAGCGGATGGATGGTGCTGTTAGTTCTGTAGGTCTGCGTACACTTCAGTTTGATGCCAACAAGGGATTCGCATTGAACGGACAGTGGATGAAGGTGAAAGGGGTGTGTCTGCATCATGATGCCGGAGTGCTGGGTGCAGTCGTACCGCCGGAGGTTTGGGAAAGACGTTTGAAGAACTTGAAAGCAATCGGGGCGAATGCCATCCGTATGAGCCACAATCCGCAGGCTCCGGTGTTGTATGATTTATGTGACCGCATGGGATTTCTGGTCATGGATGAGGCTTCCGATGAATGGGAATTTCCGAAACGTAAATGGATTCAAGGATGGAATGTGGGAGAACCCAGTTATGACGGTTCTTTCGACTTCTTTGAAGAATGGATTGAACAGGATGTGACGGATATGGTACGTCGCGACCGGAATCATCCGTCTGTCTTTTTGTGGAGTATCGGAAACGAGGTGGATTATCCCAATGACCCTTATTCTCATCCGATATTGGATGGAGCAAAGATTAACCAGCCGATGTTCGGAGGTTACAAGCCCGATGCCCCTGATGCCATGCGGATTGGGGTGATTGCCCAGAAACTGGCGGCTTGTGTGCGAGCCGTAGATACTTCACGCCCGGTTACGGGAGCATTGGCCGGTGTGATCATGTCCAACCAGACGGCTTATCCGGAAGCGGTAGACGTGGTGGGGTATAATTATACGGAAGACCGTTATGCAGAAGACCACAAAACTTACCCGAAGCGTATCATTTACGGAAGTGAAACAGGAGTAGGCATTGAGGCCTGGCATGCCGTTCGTGACAATGATTTCATTTTCGGACAGTTCCTTTGGACGGGTACTGATTATCTGGGTGAAGCCGGAAGATGGCCGTCCCGTGGATTGTATACAGGTTTGCTGGACTTCGGCAGTTTTGCGAAGCCGCGTGGTTATTTCCGGGCTTCGTTGTGGAGCGATAAACCGATGACATACATCGGTACTTATCCGGTGAAACCGGGACACAGTTGGCTTTCCATGGATGCCTGGGACAGCTGGAACTATGCTTCGGGCCAGCTGATTCGGGTGGTATGTTATACCAACGCACCACAGGCACGCCTGTTGCTCGACGGAAAGGAAGTCGGACCGATGAAGCCTTACGATGACAAGAGCGGAATCATCTACTGGGACATTCCTTATCAGGATGGAGAACTTCGTGCCGAAGGTTGTGATGAAAGCGGAAAGGTGCTTTCTACCTATACCATAAAGACTTCGGGACGTCCATACGCGCTGCGGGCTACGGTAGATAAGGACGTGTTGTCGCCGGAAAAAGCTACGGCTCATGTTACGATTGAAGTGGTCGATGAGCAGGGCACTGTGGTGAAATTGGGAGACAACGAAGTGACTTGTGAAATTGAGGGTCCCGCTCGTCTTTTAGGATTGGAAGGCTCAGATAACAGTGACATGAGTGATTATACGGATAACCGTCATCGGGCTTATCACGGCCGTTTGCTGGCTTATATCCAAACTACAGGACAGAAAGGAGAGATTCGGGTCAAACTGACTTCTCCGCTTTTGAAAGGAACGGAAGTGGTATTGAAAGCTGAATAATCCTCCTTAGGCAGTACTGTAGTACTCCCCTGAAAGTACCGCAGTACTCCCGAGGAAGTACTACGGTACTGCTTAGGAAGTACTGGCAGAGCACCGGCAGGCTGTCTGAAAGGCGCCTGGCCGGGCTTTTTGTTTTCTGGACCTGCCCTCAGGAGATGCTCTGTGCGTGGCTTTTGGGGCAGGGAATATGATTTTACAGGGAAGCCGGATATTCCAAGTTTTCTTCGGTCAGCTGTTCCAGCACTTCGTGCAGGAACTTGGCAGCTTCCCATTTCGCCATGGGCAAGTTCATCATAAGATAGTTGCCGCAATCTTTGGGAGTGGCCCCCGGCACTTCGCCTTCATAGTCGGCAATGAAGCGGAAGGTTTCGTTCATCAGCGGTGCAATGTCTTTGGATTGCAAGTCACCTTTCACTACCAGGTAGTTTCCGGTGAGGCAGCCCATCGGGCCCCAATAGATGATTTTATCGGCCCATACCGGATGGTTGCGCAGGAAAGTGGCAGCCAGGTGTTCGATGGTATGGATGGCCGCAGGGCCTAACGCCGGTTCACGGTTCGGCTCTTTCATGCGGATGTCGAAAGTGGTGACCATTTCATTTCCGACTTCATCTTTACGGGATACGAAAATGCCACGTTTCAGATGAATATGGTCTACGGTAAAGCTTGGTATCTTTTTCATGATTCGTTATAGTTTGTTGGGTAATGCTTTCAAGAAAGTCTCGGTCACATGGAAGGAGCGGTCGGCCATTTCCCCCCAAAAGTTCAGGTACTGTTCAAAATGCTTGTCGGCTCCCGGAGTGTCACTGATGATGCGGAAGCTGATGAAAGGCACCTGATAGAGGTAGCATACTTGGGCGATGGAAGCCGATTCCATATCGACAGCCAGTCCCTCGGGGAAGTTACGCTTGATTTCGTCCAGTTCGCTGCGGTCGGTGATGAACTTGTCGCCAGTGCAGATAAGACCTCCGTGAATGGCTGTTTCCGTATCCAGTGAGAGCGCACACTGATAGAGCGTTTCGTTGCCTTGGAAGAACGTTGGGAGACCTTGTATTTGTCCGTAGGCATTGCCTTCGCCGCACCATACGTCGTGGTACACGATTTGCTGGCTGACTACCACATCCATTATTTTCAGGCAGCTGTCGATTCCTCCTGCCACTCCGGTGCTGATGATGCAGTCGGGCTGGAAGGTGCGGATGAGTTCCACGGTACCTGCGGCAGCATTGACTTTCCCGATGCCGCATTGCATCAGAATGATGGTATTGTGCTTGATGGAGCCTTCGATGTAGGTGAAGGGGCCCTCTTTACGTTCAGTCTTGTTCTCGAGTTGGTTGGCCAGTTGCTTCTGTTCGGAAGCCATGGCGGTGATGATTCCTATTTTCATGCGTTAAAAAAGATTTTCAGGGCAAATTTACGACTTTTCAGGCAGTATTATGTTATCTTTGCCTGCCGAAAACATTAATTATGAATAATATGAACTTGTTCAAGAAACTACTGCCCGACGTGGTAGTCATCGTTCTTTTTGCTATCATTTCGTTTGCTTATTTCTTTCCGGCAGTGACCGAAGGACGCATTCTGGCACAGCACGATGCCGTGGCCGGTATCGGTTCGGGACGTGAGATGAGTGAATACTTGGAGAAGACAGGTGAGCGGACCCGGTGGACCAATTCTATCTTTGGCGGTATGCCTACCTATCAGATGTCGCCCAGTTACGATTCAACCGATACGTTGAGCTGGATTCAGAAGGTGTATCACCTGTTCTTGCCGACCTACGTGTGGTATGTGTTTGTAATGCTGCTGGGCTTTTATATCCTGTTGCGGGCTTTTGATTTCAAGGTGTGGATGTCGGCACTGGGGGCTATTCTCTGGGCCTTCTCGTCTTATTTCTTCATCATCATTGCCGCCGGACATATCTGGAAGTTTGTGGCTTTGGCTTATATCCCGCCCACGATTGCCGGTATGGTACTGGCTTATCGGGGGAAATTGCTGGCGGGAGGTATCGTGACCGCTTTGTTTGTCGCGCTTCAGATTATGGCCAACCATCCGCAGATGAGTTATTACTTCTTGTTTGTCATGCTGTTTATGGCGATTGCCTACGGTGTGATGGCATGGCGGGAAAAGAAGATGCCTCAGTTCATTAAAGCTACTGGAGTCTTGATTGTGGCTGGTCTGGTGGGTGTCTGCGTGAACTTGTCGAACCTGTATCACACGTATGAATACAGTAAGGAGACCATGCGTGGCAAGAGCGAACTGGTAAAAGAAAATACTTCGGACCAGACCAGCAGCGGACTGGAACGAAGCTATATCACCCAGTGGAGTTATGGAATCGGGGAAACTTTCTCCTTGCTGGTACCCAATGTGAAAGGAGGTGCTTCTGTACCGTTGGCAAACAATGAAAAGGCCATGGAGAAGGCCGACCCGAATTATATGGGGCTGTATAGCCAGCTGGGACAATATTGGGGTGAACAGCCCGGTACTTCCGGACCGGTGTATGTAGGTGCTTTCGTGATGTTTCTTTTCATTCTGGGACTGTTTATTGTGAAGGGTCCGATGAAATGGGCATTGGTAGTCGGTACCGCGTTCTCCATCTTGCTCTCCTGGGGGCATAACTTCATGGGGCTGACAGATTTCTTTATCGACTATATCCCGATGTACAGCAAGTTCCGTGCGGTATCTTCTATTCTGGTCATTGCAGAGTTTACCATTCCTTTGCTGGCCATTATGGCATTGAAAGAAGTGGTAGAGCGTCCGCAATTGTGGAATGAATCGCGCAAAGCCTTTTACATCTCGTTTGTGTTGACGGGCGGCCTGTCTTTGCTGTTTGCATTGGCACCGAGCTTCTTCTTCCCGTCGTATGTCTCTTCTGCCGAAATGAACGCGTTGCAGAATGCCATTCCGGCCGACCAGCTGGCTCCGATTCTGGTTAATCTGGAAGAGGTGCGTAAATCCATCTTTACGTCCGACGCATGGCGCAGTTTCTTTGTGGTATTGATAGGAGCAGTGCTGTTGTGGGCGTATTGTGCCGGGAAGTTGAAAGCCAAACTCCTGGTGGGTCTGCTGGCTTTGTTGTGTTTGGTCGATATGTGGAGTGTCAACAAGCGCTATCTGTACGATGAGCAGTTCGTAGCAAAAGGCACGGAGATGCAGCCTTTCTTGGAACCGTCGGAAACTGACCGGGAGATTCTGCAAGACAAATCGCTGGACTATCGTGTGCTGAACTTGTCCGTCAATACGTTCAATGAAAACAATACGGCCTACTGGCACAAGAGCATTGGGGGATATCATGCCGCCAAGCTTCGTCGTTATCAGGAGATGATTGACGAACATATCCAAGGTGAGATTACTTCTTTGTTTAAGACGTTGCCGGCTGTAAATGCCGATTTGAGTCAGGTGGGCGATACGCTGACGCCGGTACTGAACATGCTGAACACGCGTTATTTCATCATCCCGTTGCAGCAGGGCAAGACTATTCCGGTATTCAATCCGCATGCGTTAGGCAATGCTTGGTTTGTGGAGAAGGTGCAATACGTGAACAATGCCAATGAGGAAATAGAGGCCTTGCATCACGTCAATCCGGCAACGGTGGCCGTGGTCGATAAGAAGTTCCAGGGTGATGTGAAGGCTTCCGCCGGAGCCGACAGCTTGAACTCCATTGTCTTGACAAATTACGAGCCGAATGCGTTGAAATACGAAGTGAACTCTCCGAAGGGAGGCACCGTGGTCTTTGCCGAGATTTATTATCCAGGTTGGCGCTCGTTCATTGACGGAAAAGAAGTGCCTCACGGTCGTGCTGATTACATTCTGCGTGCGATGAACGTACCGGCTGGCAAGCATGTGGTAGAATTTACGTTCGACCCGAAATCACTGCATGTGACGGAAACGATTGCTTTTGTGGCACTGGGAATTCTGTTGCTGGCAATCGTCGTAGCTGTGGTATTGGCTTGGAGAAAGCAGAAAAAAGAATAAAGGAAAATTACTTTGAGAAGATAAAACGTCCTGTGGAAAATGCTTATGCATTGGAAACAGGACGTTTCTTGTTTTTTAGGGCCCGGACGACGAACCAGGCATGGTGCATGACGGTAGATATTACGCCATAATGCTTACACATGATGTGGAAGCGTTCTTTCAGGGATGCCTTATGGTTGCGCGTGGTCATTCCTTCGTTCAGGTAGTCAATCAGAATCAGATGGGTGTGGTGAAGCACCTTGCTTTTCTTCATAATCCGGATGCACCAGTCAAAGTCGGCCGAGAAACGGTAGTGCAGGTCATAGGGTTCTACCAGGTCACGGCGGGCAAAGAAAGCCTGATGGCAGACCAGCATGCCTTCCTTGAAGCTCTTCCAGTTCAGGTTTTCGGGGGGACTGAGACGGCGCATGTGCAGAAAGTGTCCTTCTTCGTCCACGATGGCCGTGTCGCCATATAGCACATCCGGCAGGGTCGATTCCGTCAGAGAATGTACCATGAGCTGGAGGGTATCGTCTTCGTGCAGCTCATCGCCGGCATTCAGGAAACAGAGGTAATCGCCGGTAGCCAGCCTGATACCTTTGTTCATGGCGTCATACAGTCCTTTGTCCGGTTCGCTCACCACCGTGTGTATGTGTTCCTTGTACTGGTCGACAATCTGTAGCGTACGGTCTTTCGACCCTCCGTCTACGATGATGTATTCCACATTCTTGTAGGTTTGCGTGATGACACTTTGAATGGTATCTTCCAATACGGCTCCGGCATTGTAAGTGACGGTAATGATAGAGAACTTAGGATGTAAGTGGTGAAAATTATGCATTTTTTCCGGTAATGTGATTGTATATTTGAATGTACTGGCTGGCGATGGTGCTCTCCGAATAGGTGGTCACCGCTTTGCGATAAGCTTCTGAACTCAGGGTTTCATAGTCGCCTTCGGTGAGGGTCCAGCAGATGCCATTGGCCAAATCTTCAGCCGATTTGTATTGAGCTACATAGCCGTTGTGGAGGTGGTCAATCATTTGTGGGATGCCGCCTACATTGAACCCTACACAAGGAATACCGCAGGCCATTGCTTCTACAATGGTGTTGGGCAGATTGTCTTGCAAGGAAGGAGTCACGTAAAGGTCGACGGCATTGTAGATATCCACCAGTTCTTTTTCGTTGCTGACATAGTTCATCGGGTAAATGGGGAAGGGGAAGAGCGACTTGCACTGTTCGGCTTGGCTTCCCAGCACCACTACGCCTAATTGCCGGCTGAGTTCCGGCTCCTGTTGGGCCAGCAGTTTGCAGGCTTCTATCAGGTAGTCGATACCTTTCCGCTTGTCGGTGATTTTCATCGAACCGAACAGCAGCAGTTTTTTGTCGGTGGGAAGATGTAACTTCTCGCGGGCAAACTTCTTGGCCCGTGGCTTGAACAGATTGGTGTTGATGGCATTGGGGATATTGGTGATGGTATGCCCCTGAAGCAGGGCACTTTTCCGGGCCATGGCTTCCAGCCATCGGCTGCAGGCGATGAACGTGATAGGTGCCGTAGCATACAGTTTTTGCTTTTTACGGAAAATCTTTTCCGACAAATCATGCCGATGAGGCTTCAACAGGAGCGGGCAGTCATGACATTCCGTGGTGTATTTCTCACATTCTCCTGAATAGTGGCAAATGCCGGTAAAAGGCCACATGTCGTGCAGTGTCCATACCACAGGCTTTCCAGAGGAAAGGATGCGTTGTATGTCTTTCAAAGAAAGCATCCCCTGGTTTATCCAGTGCAGGTGGATGACATCGGCTTGGCGAAATTCTGGTAGAGAAGTGATGTCAGTACCCGTATTGGCAATATCGACGGCGAACAAGTTGTGACGTTTGAAGCCGTTGGCGGCCCAGATAACAACGCGTTCCCAGGTAAATTGCCAAATCTTGCGCCATGATTTCTTGAGTGCGACAACGGTGACTTGATCGGTTTGTTTGTCACGAACCAGCATCTTAGCCTTTATTCCGTTGTTTTTCAAAGCTTCCATTAGCCGGTTGGCGGCGATGGCAGCACCTCCTATACGTTCTGCAGTATTGATGATAAGTACTCTCATGGCGTGTCGTTCAAGTTTTCTGCAAAGTTAGGAGTTTTTTGTGCTTATGTGCAACAGTCTTTCGGCAATTTCCTTACTGAATAGGGCCAAATTGAAACGTTCTTCTCCTAATTTGCGGGCATTCCGTCCCATCCGTTCCGCTTCTTCCGGGTGCGTATGTAAGTAACGGATGGCTTTTACCCAGCCTTCCACATCGCCATATTCCACGGCAATACCGATTCCTTCTTTTTCAATGTCAATTTCGAAGTTCGGATTCTTGGAGCAGATAACGGGGATGCCCAGTGCGTAGGCTTCCACCAGGGTGGTGAGCCCTACGGTATAAGGAAAGTCCAGACAGCAGATGACAATGACTTTTTTCTGGGCCACTTTCTTTGCCAGCTCGTAAGGGATGACTCCTTCGGTATAATGAATATGGATGTTGTCGGTCAGTGTCAGGCTGTCGGCTATCTGTTTGTAATTGAGATAGCCACATGTTTCGGCAATGAATACTTCCAAGTCTTCCTCCGTCTGTGAGAAAGCTTCCAGCATGGTTTTCAGGTCGCGGTTTTCCTTTCCTGTCGAGATGTAGCCTTCCCGTGGTTGTGGGGGTAGTTCTTTGAGCAGGTGGTCGTAGAAAGCCAGGTCCGGCCCCCAGTGAATCAGCTCCAGCTTATGTTCCGGTACTTTGTGGGTGGCGATGGAATCTTGAATCAGTTTCCGGCTGAAGAGGAACATGTGGTCGATGCCTCGGTAGAAGAAACGGGAGATGGCTTCTTTCAGCCGGTTGGGCGATTTGCGGAGGGCGGTGTGATGCCAGATGACGATGGGCTTCCGGTACAGTCTGAGGGCCCGCAGGAAGATAATCAGTTCCAAGCCCCGGAAAGAGGTGCCGTAAAGCACCTCGTATTTCTCTTTGCAGAAAAGAATTTCTTTGGTGGCATAAAGCATCAGTTTCCATCGGCTGGAAAAGGCTTTGTAACGGTGCATCACCGAGTGGATGCCATGGCTTTCCAGCAAGGGAAGACCATAGAGAATATGTCCGGGAAACCGGAAGTTTTTCCACTCTTCGTAACTTTCCCGTGTGAGGCGAGTGTGATAGAAATAAATATTGAGTTTTGGATTCATGTCTCAGGAATTAACGCCATTTGTTACGTCCTAACCATTTATTGATGCGGTTGATCAATGCTTTTCCAATGTTTTTGAAATTTCCGTGGCATAGGTTCAAGTAGAGCTCTTCGAACGAGCGTCCGATTTTAATCCACGGATGCCCCCAGGCCATGATGCGGAACATCCGGTTTTTGTAGCTCACATTCTCAATGACATAACGCGGGTGTTTCAGCGGGAAGTTCAGTTCATGGCGCTGCATGGTAAAAATGCGGCGATATCCTCTTGGAAGCAAGTCATTGCTTCCACCAAAGTGAGTGGAACCGGCGGTGGCTCCCAGGTTATTAATCATGTTCTTGGCCGGGACAATGCTCAGGCCGGAATTAAAGAATATGGCTGCATGAAAGATTGTTTCATAATAAGCTTTCCCGCTTTCCCGATGGTGACGGCAAAACTCGATAAATTCTTTCTGGTATTTTCTTTCTTTGATGTATTCTTCCAGTTGTCGTAGGTTGAAAGCATCATCCAAGAAACTATAGTGTTCATCCCATTGGTCGATGACACGACGCCAGCTGGCCCATCCTGAGATGGAAAAAGTCGTAGCAAAGAAATAATCATACGGCATGTCTTTACTTATTTCATCGTAGTTTATTCCCGTAATCATACTGATACGTGTGTCATGCTCATATTTGTCCAGCAGTTCTTTGCAGAATGGGAAAAAGGAGAGTGAAGGAATGTCATCGTCTTCAAGTACAATGCATTTCTCGACAATGGAAAAGGCCCATTTTTGGGAAAGATATTCAGATGGGTCACAACCAAAATTCTTTTCCTGGTACCATTGATGCACTTCACATTCCCAGTCTATTTCATCGACTATCTTTCGGCAAGCCAAAATGCCGGGCATATCTTTTTCTCCTCTTGGACCATCCTGATAGAGGAACAGCTTGGAAGGACGAGCCTTTTTAACTTGTTCGAATACGGCAGACAGAGGTTCAGGGCGGTTGAAAAACAGAATCAATACGGCCACATCAACAAGGGCCGGATTGCTATGTATGGGTTTATTTGTTGTTTCCATGATTTATAAGTTCCGGATGTACATAAATGGCATGTATCTTGCGTTTATCCTCTGGCGGGATTTCCATGTAATTCTTGTAGAGGTCTTTCAGGTAGGCGTCCGGGTTGTGCGGAGCCGGAAATTCTTTTCCTTCAAAGGTCATGCGGCCCAGCGGGAAAATGGAGTCTTTGCGGTGCATGATGCCGTATCCGTTGTTGATAAGGATATTGGACATATAAGTACCTTTCGGATAAAGAAGGTTGAGCAGTCCCCAAAGAGTCTGGTAAAGACCATATTTGGCATGAAACCAGAAATATTCGGCAAAGGCACGCAGGGAATAGTAGTGCGCCTTGTGCAGGATGGAGTAGCTGGTAGAAATGCCTTTGGTCAGTTTCTTTACCCATGACCTTGGTACGCTGGGATAATCGATAAAGGGGAAAATGTCGATGTAAAGTCCCTTCTGGTAGGGGGCCTGCATGTTGTCTCCGCTTTCGATGTACAGCGAGTTCAGGTCACGCACCTTGACAATCGGTTCCTTGTGGGTAGGGTCGTTTTCCGAGGTCTGCAGGAAGAGTCCTTCGCGCAGTTCCTGAGGGGCTACGCGGATAAACTGTTTCAGCCCTTCCAGGGTCATGGCAATGTCGATGTCGTCGTCCCAGGGGATGAATCCTCCGTGACGGATGGCTCCCAGCAGACTGCCACCATCGAGCCAGTAGTCAATCTGATGCTTCCGGCAGATGCGGTCCACTTCTTCCAGGATGGAGAGCTGCTTTAATTGGCAAACTCTCAGGTTTTGCTTTACATATTCAGTCAGGAACGGATTGTTCATAATGTTTCCCGTTTTACGTCAATCACTTGTCCGGTATAGTCGGAGGCTAAGGTTCTCAGGGTGGCTTCGGCCACTTTTTCTGCCGATAGCAGAGTGTCTTCCGGCTCGATGCCGAAGTTGTGTACCCGCATCGGGGTCTTGGTCCGTTCCGGGTTGATACAGTTGATATGGATACCGAAACCTTCCCATTCTTGGGCAATGGCCTGTACAAAGTTCACGATGGCCGCTTTCGTCGACGAATAGATGCTGTAGAAAGCCCGTCCACGGGTGTAAGAGCTGGATGTGAAGAAAATCAGTTGTCCCTTGGTCTCTTTCAGGTAGGGGAAGGCTTCCAGGGCCACGTGGACTGTACCCATGTAATTGGTCTGTACTGCCGACTGGATGGTCTCGTAAGAGGTGGAAATCAACGGTTCTTTGTTGAGTACCCCTGCCGTATTGACTACGAAGTCGATGCGTTTCTCTTTCTGGTAGACCGATTCCAAGGCTTCCTTCACTGCCTGTCGGTTACCTACGTCCGTGTGGTTGAGGCTACGGGAGAAGCAGTACACCTTTCCGCCTTTTTCTTGTAGCATCCGGGCAGTTTCGGCCCCGATGCCGTAGCTTCCTCCGAAGATGACAGCCACTTTGTCGCGGAAGGTCTCTTCTTGAATCGGTTCGTGGTTTAGCTCACTTTTCCGGAGCTGGAAGAACTTGTCGAGTAGATACGTATCCTCCTTGTAGGTCAGCTTCATGTTGCTTTCTTCTCCTTGTACCACGTAGATGGGTACTTCCGGCAGATATTTCTTCACTACGCCACAGTCGTCCGTCACTTTGAAGTTCGGGTCTTTCAGCGCAATCTGGTAGGCCTTCCGGATGGTGTCGATAGCAAAAGCCTGCGGAGTCTGTCCGCGTCTCAGTCGGGAACGGTCTGGAATCTGGCAGATGAAATCATCTTCCACCTCGATGATGGTATCGGCAGAAGGCAGGGCCACGTCAATCGCCTCGTATTTATCGAGTGCTTCAATCACGTCGTTAATGATACGCTGGCTGATGAGCGGGCGTACGGCGTCATGAAAAATCAGGTTGACATCACTGCCGGCGTAGGCTTCAATGGCAGAAAGACTGGAATCGTACCGTTCTTTTCCCCCTTTGAGGATTTTCTTGATTTTCTTCCATCCGTTTTTGATGACGATGTTCTCAAATTCAGAAATATAGAACGGGTTGGAGACGATGGCAATCTCGTCGATGTGGGGATTGCGTTCGAAGGCGTCTACCGTGTGTTCCACGACCATCTTTCCGGCCACCTTGAAGAATTGTTTAGGAGTGGAAAGTCCCAGTCGGCTTCCTACTCCTCCGGCTAATATGACTGCAATGTTCTTTTTCATGCGTTGTATGGACGATAAGTTGTGACAAAAATACGAAATCTTGCTCACCTCTCCAATTTAAAGGTAAAAATAAGTATTCCCGTAGGCCCGTATCATCGGATAGCAGAAACTTCTTACGTAGCTGATCAGTCCTTTTTGCTGTGGATAGAAGTAAATCAGGTGTTTGAACCGCATGCACAGCAGACACAGACGGCATAGGCTAATCGGATCTCTTTTCAGCAAGAGGCCACTGAGTTGATGTGCCAGGGCGTGCTTGTCCTTGCTGGTATGCCGATGGATGTAGCTGTAGAAAAACTGCCAAGTGGTCAGTCGCTGTTGCTCACGGAACTTGCGGAAACCATAGACATAGGGTTGCCAGGTCGGTTTCTTGACCAGATAGGCTGCATATTGCGCGTTAAGCCGGTTGATGGCGGAGCCTTGGTGCGGGCGGTGCCAGTTGAGCGGCTCGTTCACGCAGGCAATTCCTTTTCCCAGTTGGGCATTGACGCTCAGCCACCAGTCGTAGAGGATGTGCCCGTCCCATTCCGTAAAAACCTGTTGGATGAAGTCGCGGGTCAGCAGCATACTGTGTCCGGGGGTACTGTCGTAAAACAGCAGGTATTCCAGGTTGTGGCGGGGAATGACTACTTTTTTCATTTGCCCTTCTTGGTAAGTGGCATCGGTATGATAGCCGGAAATGCAGAGGTCGTGTGTGCCGATGGCGGCTACCTGTTTGGCGATTTTTTCCGGGTACCAGATATCGTCCTGGTCGGCAATGGCGATGAAATCTCCGGTTGCCTTTTTCAGTGCATTCTCAAAGTTGCGGTTGAAGCCGAGGTTTTGCGGATGCTGTTCAATTCGGATAAAAGGATATTGCGCGGCATATTCCCGGGCGATGTCCAACGTATGGTCGGTAGACCCGTCGTCCTGGATAATCAGTTCGTGGATGGGATAAGTCTGGCAGATGATGCTGTCCAGTTGTGTTTTCAGGAAGCGTTCGCCGTTGTAGGAGCAGAGTACGATGGATACAGTTTTCATTTAGCTTTTCTTTTTGAGCAAGTAGTTCAGGCTTTCTTTGAAGGTGACGGAACCGCTGAGCCAGATAATGAGCGGATACAGTATTCCGGCAGAGAGGATTTTCAGGGTCACCAGCCAATAAATGTTTTCGATGGAACGGGTCAGGAAATAGACACCTCCCATGATCAGGGCGGCGATGAGACCGAACGAACAGACGTCTTTCACGGCATGGAAGAGGCTGAGCCTGATTTCCCGCCACACGAAATAGTGCCATACCAGCAGCCACCCCACGTTGATGGCGATATATACCAGAATCATGCGGTGGATGCCATAAGGGTAGAGCAGGTACATCACCACGAGCTGGCTGGTGCCCTGCGCGATGGTGTTCCACATGAAGAGGTTGGATTTTCCTTTGCTGATGAGCAGGTTGGTATACAGGTTAGTCACTGGCAGGAAGGCACCCCCTATGGCTAGCAGTTGCAGGATGTGGGCACTGGGCAGCCATTTGCTGCCGATGGTTAGGGTGATCATTTCCGGGGCGATGAGGGACAGGCCCAGCATGACAGGGAAAGAGATGAAGGCCGTAAAGCGGAGCATCTTGCGGAACACACGGCACTGGCGTTCAGGGTCGTCGGCCACCTGGCGCAGTACGGGAAGGGCCACACTGCTCACCATACCCGTAATCAGGGAGTGCCCCATCAGGTTCCATTTGTTGGCCTGGTTGAATTGTCCTACCTCCCGCTCAGAGTAATAACGTCCTAGGATAATGGAGAACAGGTTGTTATTGATATGGTTGAAAATGTTGGTCAGCAGGAGTTTGCTGCTGAAGCCGACCATGCTTTTCAGGGGACTGAAGTCAAAATTGAACGTTGGTCGCCAGGGAGAGAAATACAGGTAGCACAGGTTGATGACCGCCACGTAGACAATGCTTTGCGTGGCAATTCCCCAGTAAGAATAGCCCAGCAGGGCCATGGTCACACCGGTGGTACCGGATACCAGCAGGGCGATGATGCTCGACAAGGCTTTCTGCTTGACCATCAGGTTGCGGAAGAGATAAGCGCTGTGGGGTATCCCCAAGCTGGCAATGAAGAAACCCAGGAACGAGTAACGCGCCAAGGGAACCAGTGCGTCGTTGTGATAGAAATCCGCGATGAGCGGGGCACATCCGGCCAGAATCAGGTAGAGAGTCAGGCTCAGTCCGCTGCAGAACCAGAAAACTGCATTGTAGTCCTGGTGGGTAATTTCTTTTTTGTTGACCAAGGCCGCGGTGAATCCGCTTTCCTGCAAAGAGCCGGCAATCAGGGAGAAAATGCTCAGCATGCCCACCATTCCGTAGTCGCTGTCGTTCAGAATGCGGGCTGTCACGATGCCGAAGGCCAGGTTCAGTACCTGCATGGCTCCGTTGTTGATACCTCCCCAAAGCAGTCCTTTGGCGGTTTTTTCTTTTAAAGAGTGTTCGGGCATGCGCGTTTCTTAGGTGTAATGGAACAAACCACGCAGACCTCCATGGATGGGCCAGGGAAATCTGCGTGTGTCTGTCAGTATATAAAATGGAGTGGGAGAAGCGGGATTATTTCACCTCACTTCCCGGTTTTACTTCGTTCAAAGTGGTCGTTACGGACAAGGAGCCGTCGAAGTTTTCTGCGCTGAGAATCATACCTTCGCTTACCAGTCCGTTCTTGAACTGACGCGGAGCCAGGTTGGCAATGAACAGTACCTGTTTGCCTACCAGTTCTTCCGGTTTGTAGTGCTGGGCAATTCCGCTGACGATGGTACGGTTTTCCAGTCCGTCGGCAATCTTGAATTTCAGCAGCTTCTTCATCTTGGGCACGTTTTCACATTCCAATACGGTACCTACACGGATGTCCAGCTTTTCAAATTCTTCGAATGCGATGGTCGGTTTGATGGGGTTGGCCTTGTAGTTGGCAGCCTCGTTGGCTTTCTTGGTAGCCAGCAGTTTGTCCACCTGTGCCTGGATGGTTTCGTCGTCAATCTTTTCGAACAGCAGTTCCGCTTTGTTCAACTGATGGCCTTCTGCTAACAGGTCGGTACGTCCCAGTTGCTCCCAGTTAAAGCTTTCCAGGTTCAGCATCTTGCGCAGTTTTTCAGAACTGAACGGCAGGAACGGTTCGAAAGCGATAGACAAGTTGGCAACCAGTTGCAGGGCAATGTTCAGGATAGTAGCTACCCGTCCCATGTCGGTCTTGGCCAGTTTCCAAGGTTCGGTATCAGCCAGGTATTTGTTTCCGATGCGGGCCAGGTTCATGGCTTCCTTCTGTGCATCGCGGAACTTGAATACATCCAGCAGTTTTTCTACTTCTGCCTTTACGTCGGCAAATTCTTTCAGGGTTTCACGGTCGTAGTCGTTCAGTTCACCGCAGGCCGGTACCTTGCCGTCAAAGTATTTGTGTGTCAGTACCATGGCACGGTTTACGAAGTTGCCGTATACTGCCACCAGTTCGTTGTTGTTGCGAGCCTGGAAATCTTTCCAGGTGAAGTCGTTGTCTTTGGTTTCCGGAGCGTTGGCGGTCAGCACGTAACGCAGCACATCCTGTTTGCCCGGGAAGTCCTGCAGGTATTCGTGCAACCATACGGCCCAGTTGCGGGAAGTAGAAATCTTGTCGCCTTCCAGGTTCAGGAACTCGTTGGCGGGTACGTTGTCCGGAAGAATGTAGCTTCCTTCAGCTTTCAGCATGGCTGGGAACACGATGCAGTGGAACACGATGTTGTCTTTTCCGATGAAATGAATCAGACGGGTTTCAGGGTCTTTCCACCATTTTTCCCATGAATCGGGCAGCAGTTCCTTGGTGTTGGAGATGTAGCCGATAGGCGCATCGAACCAAACGTAGAGCACTTTGCCTTCTGCACCTTCTACCGGAACCGGAATACCCCAGTCGAGGTCACGGCTCACGGCACGCGGCTGAAGTCCCATGTCCAGCCAGCTCTTGCACTGTCCGTACACGTTCGGACGCCATTCCTTGTGGTCTTCCAGAATCCACTTGCGCAGCCATCCTTCGTGTTTGTCCAACGGCAGGTACCAATGTTTGGTTTCCTTCATGACCGGCTGGCTTCCGCTGATGGCACTCTTCGGGTTGATCAGTTCCGTAGGCGACAAAGTGCTACCGCATTTTTCGCACTGGTCACCGTAGGCGCCCTGTGCATGGCAGCGCGGACATTCTCCCGTGATGTAACGGTCGGCCAGGAAGGTATGTGCTTCCTCGTCGTAATACTGCATGGAAGTTTTTTCGATGAACTCATGTTTGTCGTACAATTTACGGAAGAAATCAGAAGCCATTTGGTGATGAGTCGGAGAAGAAGTACGTCCGTACACATCGAATGAGATACCAAATTCCTTGAAAGAATCCTTGATGAGGGTGTGGTAGCGGTCCACGATATCCTGTGGAGTGACGCCTTCCTTCTTGGCACGGATGGTGATGGGCACTCCGTGTTCGTCAGAACCACCAATGAAGAGCACATCTTCTTTTTTCAGGCGCAGGTAGCGCACATAAATATCGGCCGGTACGTAAACACCTGCCAGATGGCCGATATGGACCGGGCCGTTGGCATAGGGCAGTGCCGATGTCACGGTCGTCCGTTTGAATTTCTTTTCCATATACGTATATAGTTTATTTTTAAGTTGCAACCTTACGGTTTGCAAAGATAGCGAAAGGCGAGGGCAGAGACAAACGAAACACAAAGTTTTTCAATTTGGCCATGCCGAGTTGTCTCCTATTTATTAGAAGATTAGGGATTATTGAGGGAGTTGTCATGAATGGAAGGGAGTTAAGAGAATTCTCCAGGCCTTTTAAAATGATGTGAAAATGTACTTGAGAGAATCTGTGTTTGCTGTTAAATTTTTTATGTTTCTCGGTTGGGAAACGTACGTCTGCCGATAGAAGAACGTACGTTTCTGCTCGCAGGAATGTATGGCTTTGTGCAGGAAAACATAAAAAATAGTTTGTGCTTTTCAAAAAATAGGCAGGATGTTTTTATGAAACATCTAGTTTATGATAACCAAGCTATATTTTCTGTTAATCTTGAACTTATATTTTAATAGATATTTTTAAGACTTAAAAATCAGGATTCAAGGGCTTGAATAAGAAGGAAAATGCATATTTTTGTGTTTGAATTTAAAATCCTTAAGTAAATAGTGTGAGAAACCCATTCCATTTTATTTGCTCATTGCTTAAAATCCCTTGGATTTACATGAGTAATACCTTTAAATTAAACTATGAATAGATTGTTTTTAGTGTGTCTGCTGAGTTTTTTTATTTACAATGCATTCGCACAACATCAAGTAAATATTGTTCCGGCTCCCGTACAATTGGAACAGAAAAATGGTTTCTTTCAGATTTCGGAAGAAACGGTTATTTCTGTGGAAAATGAGGAACAGGAAAGTCTAGCTTCTGATTTCGCTGATTTGTTTACGGTTCCCGCCGGATTTACTCCTGGCGTAGAGATTGGGGCAGCGAATACGGCAATATCATTGGTTACCGACCGGAATTTGAGGGAGGAGGCCTACCGGCTGGAGGTGACAGAGAGGGGTATACGGATGTATGCGTCTGAACTGGGTGGTTTCTTTTACGCTTTTCAGACGTTGAGATTATTGTTACCTGCTGATATCGAGAGTTCTACTTTAGCGAATCAAGAATGGAAGGTTCCAGTTGTTGAGATAAAAGATGAACCGCGTTTTGGCTATCGGAGTATGATGCTGGATGTAGCACGATGCTTTATTCCGAAGGAGGAGGTTTTGCGTATTGTAGACTGTATGGCAATGTTGAAGCTGAATACGTTGCACCTTCACTTGTCGGATGATACGGGCTGGAGACTGGAAATCAAGAAATATCCTCGCCTGACGCAGGTCGGTGCGTGGAGAGTGGACAGAGGAAACTTGCCGTTTTATGCCCGCCTGAATCAGCAGGAGGGAGAAAGGGCTACATTGGGCGGATTTTATACACAGGACGATATGGCGGAGATTGTGGCGTATGCCATGGACCGTCGGATTACGGTAATTCCGGAAATTGATGTGCCGGCTCATTCGTGTGCGGCACTGGCTGCTTATCCGGAGTTGGCGTGCCCCGTAGTAAAAGACAAGATTACGGTTCTGCCCGGATTGGGAGGGCGTAATCCGGAGATGATTTATTGTGCCGGAAATGAAAAGGTCTTTATGTTCTTGCAGGATGTGATTGATGAGTTGTTGCAGCTGTTTCCTTCTCCTTATATTAATATGGGAGGCGATGAGGCTACCAAGACGTATTGGAAAGTGTGTCCGCTGTGCCAGAAGAGGATGCAGGAGGAACACTTGAAAGAGGTGGAGGATTTGCAAGGGTATTTTATGGGACGGTTGAACGACTACATCCGGAGCAAAGGACGTATGCTGATGGGTTGGGACGAACTGACTAACAGCCGACTGCCTGAGGGGGCTGTCATTTTGGGCTGGCAGGGACTCGGCAATGCGGCATTGAAGGCAGCGGATAAAGGGCTGGACTTCGTGATGACACCGGCTCGCATACTTTATCTAATCCGCTATCAGGGGCCTCAGTGGTTTGAACCGCTGACTTATTTCGGGAATAATACGATGCGGGGAATATATGATTATGAACCTGTGCAAGCCGGTTGGAAACCGGAATATGAGAAACATTTGCTGGGGGTGCAGGCTTCCATGTGGACGGAGTTTTGTTCCACTGCCACGGATGTGACTTATATGGTATTCCCTCGTCTGGCGGCACTGGCCGAGGTGGCATGGTCGCCAAAGGGAACCAAAAACTGGGAGCACTTCCAGCTGGGACTGGATAATTACCTGGCACATTTGGAGAAGAAAGGAGTGGTTTATGCCAAGTCGATGTTTAATATTCAGCATACGGTGATGCCTGAGAATGGAAAACTGCGGGTAACACTGGAATGTGAGCGTACGGACGTGAAAATACGCTATACGCTTGATGGAAAGGAACCAGACATGTATTCTCCTTTATATACGGAATCCTTAAGTTTGGAGAAGGGGACTACTTTGCGATGCGCTTCGTTCCGGCAAGATATGAGAGCCGGAGAAATCCTGACACTGTCGCTGTCGGGCAATAAGGCAACGGGAAAACCCGTACTGAGCGAGAACCCAAGGACTGCCTTGCTGACGAATGGGGTACGGGGGAGTCTGCGTCAGTCTGATTTTGAGTGGTGTACGTGGGATAATCTTTCATCGGCTACTTTTACGGTAGATTTGCAGAAGGTGGAACCTGTGCAGAAGGTGGTATTGGGGTGCCTGACGAATTATGGGATGGCAGTACATAAACCTAAGTATCTGAAAGTGGAAATTTCGGAAGATAATCGCTGCTTTACCCAAGTAGGACAACGCGATTTTTCGGAAGAGGATATCTTCAGAAACGGGAACTATGTGGAGGATGTGACTTTTACTTTCAATAAGCGGAAGGCCCGCTACGTACGGGTGACGGCAAAAGGTTTTGGGGTTTGTCCTTCCTATCATTATATGCGTCCCGGGCAGCCGGCACGTTATTATTTTGACGAAATACAAGTGGAATGAGAATGATAAATTTTAAATCTGATAGAATGAAGCATCTGATTGTATGTAGTGTGATATGGCTGTGTGGATGGATGGTGGCTATGGCCCAAAGTGTTCCACAGGTGATTCCTGCGTTGCAGCAGTGGAACCCCGCTAAAGGTAAACTGGTGTTGCCGGAATCGGGCAAAGTAATCGTTTCTTCTGACGAGGAGGAAGCATTAAAGCAAAGTGCCGAAATATTGGTACAGGACCTCAAGGAAATGTTCGGTTGGGATTACCGTGTGGTTGCCGGTAAGAAGGAAAAGGGAGCAGTGTTCCTGACCTTGAGTAAACCGGATGAGACTTTGGGTGACGAAGGCTATCGAATGGATATCCGGAATGAAGTGACGATTGAAGCCCCGACTTCAAAGGGGGTGTTCTGGGGAACACGCACCCTGTTACAGATGATTTACCATCAGTCGGAAGGGCTGATGAAGGGCCGTGCTACGGACTTTCCCTTGTATCCCAACCGGGGATTCATGATTGACGTGGCCCGTAAGTTCTTTACGATGGATTACTTGCGAGATTATGTGAAGATTCTTTCGTTCTATAAATTAAATGAACTGCAAGTTCACTTGAATGACAACGGCTTTGTGGAGTTCTTTGGGAATGACTGGAACAAGACGTATGCGGCTTTTCGTCTGGAGAGTGAGCGCTATCCGGGACTGACAGCAAAAGACGGTTCTTATACGAAGGCGGAATTTCGGGATTTCCAGAAGATGGCGGCTTCGTACGGGGTCAATGTGATTCCGGAGATTGATGTGCCGGCACATTCCTTGGCTTTCACCCATTATAATCCCCGGTTGGCGGCGGATAATAAGGCATACGGAATGGATCACCTGGATTTGTATAAACAGGAAGTCTATGATTTTGTGGATTCTCTTTTCGATGAGTATCTGTCGGGAGAAGACCCGGTGTTTGTGGGACCGGAAGTGCATATCGGAACGGATGAATATAACCAGAAAGAAGCGGAGCAGTTCCGTCATTTTACGAATCATTATATGGATTTTGTATCCAAGTATGGCAAGACTCCTCGTTTGTGGGGAAGTCTGAACGTTATGAAAGGAGAAACACCTGTTGATTTGAAAGGGAAAGTGGTAAGTGCCTGGAATTATAACTGGATGGATGTGAATACCTGTCTGGAGGCTGGTGCAAAGGTGGTGAATCTTTGTGACGCACTGTTGTATTTGGTGCCGGCCGTAAATTATTATCATGATTTCTTGGACTATCAGTGGTTGTATGAATCGTGGATGCCCGAAATGATGAGGAAAGAAGATTCGAAGATGGCAAAACGTCATCCTAATTTTTTGGGAGCGATGATGGCTGTATGGAACGACCGCGTAGGCAATGGCATCAGCCAACAGGATGTGCATCTCCGTACCTTCCCAGCCTTGCAGGTGGTTTGTGAAAAGATGTGGAAAGGAGAAAATGTAGAGCAGGTGCCGTATGCGCAGTTTGAGGCGCTTTGCCAGTCTACTCCTGAAGCGCCGGGAGTCAACTTGCTGGCGAAGGTGCCCCAACGCACCAGTCTGACGGAGACAGGCAAAGAAGTGGCGCTTTCGGGGACGGATACGCTTACCACTTCGATCGATGAAATCGGTTATCCTTATGCCGTGGAGTTTGAGATTTGTCCGGATGCTGTTCCGAATGTGGATGCCATTCTTTTCAAAGGACCTCATTCGGAGTTTGTGACCAATTGGCAAAATACGGGTAAGTTCGCTTTCCGTCGTGACGGGTATGAGTTTGTGTTCCATGCCTATCGTTTGCCTGTCGGCAAGTGGACAAAGGTACGGGTAGAGGGAGACGCAAAAGGGACTTCCTTGTTTGTCGACGGACAACTTCAGGAAAGACTGGAAGGACGTGTAGGAGAAGTCTTCAATACGAAAAATCAGAGAAAGGACCGTATATGGTATCAGGAAACCTTGATATTCCCTCTGAAACAGTTGGGCGATGTCCACATGGGATTCAAGGGAAAAGTAAAGAATTTAATATGTATTCCACTTAAAAAATAGTACGATTCTATGGTGAAATTTTATCATTTTATGCTCATTGTGGGGCTGTTGATTGGAACCACGATGAACGTATGTGCACAAAGCAGATACGATAAGTACAAGTTGTATCATGTATCACCTTCCAGTGCTTTGAACAAAGCGTTGGGATATGAGGCTGATGCGTCGTCTGTCACATTGAAGTCTTTGAGTCAGACCGACCAGGGGCAGCAATGGAGTATTGACGAACTGTCGGGAAGTTTCCGGTTGGTAAACGTGTTTGACAACAAAGCCTTGCGCGCAGATGTAGACCACAAGGTGCTTGCAGTAGCAGAAGTCAATGGAAGTGACGAGGCGCAGTTATGGACTATACAGAAGGCAGATAAGTTTGTACGGTTGGTGCCGGCCAATACGCCTTCCTTGATGTTGGTGTGCCAGAACGGACGCTTGACACTGGCCGACCGGAAGAAGGTGGAGAAGATGGAAACTTCACTGTTTCAGATACAGGTGAGCAGTATGCCGATGCCGGAAGGAACGGGGATGGCAGCACGCGAAAAGGTATATTGGGAGGATGAGACCCGTTTCGAAGAGAATAAGGAAGCCGGTCATGCCACGTATATGCCTTATCCTTCTGAAAAGGATATGTTGAGCGACAAGGCGTTTTACGACCGTCCTTGGGAAGAGGTGCATAACCCGGCTTATATGTTGTTGAATGGTACATGGGCATTTCATTGGGTGCCGGAGCCTTCTCAGCGTCCACAGGATTTTTATAAGGAAGACTTTGATATTTCCGGTTGGGACAGTATACCGGTGCCGTCTAACTGGGAAATGCAGGGGTATGACCGTCCGATTTATGCGAATGTAGAATATCCGCATGCCAATACGCCGCCTTATATCCAGGCCCGTAAAGGTTTTAATGATGGAGGGAAGAATTATGGTATCAATCCGGTCGGTTCGTATGTGCGTACTTTCAAGCTGCCGGAGGGATGGAACGGAAAACGTACGTTCATCCATTTTGGGGGTATCTACAGTGCTGCTTTCGTGTATTTAAACGGAAAGTATGTGGGATATTCACAGGGCTCTAACAACGTCGCCGAGTTTGATTTGACCCCGTATTTGAAAGCAGGTGAGAACCGGCTGGCGGTACAGGTGTTCCGCTGGTGTGACGGCTCGTATCTGGAATGTCAGGATATGTTCCGCATGAGTGGTATTTTCCGGGATGTGTATTTATATAATGTACCGAAGGTAAGCGTACGTGACCATTACATCACTTGTTTGCTGGATAAAGAAAAAAACTACGAAAGCGGTACCATGAACGTGAAACTGTCGTTGGACAACCGTGACAAGCTGAAGGGAAGCAAGAACCTGCTGGTTCGTCTGCTGGATCCGGAAGGCCGTAAGGTGGCCGAATCGGAGGTGGCTGTGAAATATGCGCCTTCTTCTCCGGTGAGTGTGGCCAATGTGTCGTTCGATTTGTCGGGTCTGTCATTATGGACGGCAGAGACTCCTTCGTTGTACACGGTACAGGTAATACAGCGTCAGGGCGGCAAAGACGAAATGGCGTTTTCTACGAAATATGGTTTCCGAAACATTGAAGTGAAAGGTTCCTTGTTGTACCTGAACGGGAAGCGGGTGTTCTTCAAGGGAACGAACCGTCACGATACGCATCCGATGTATGGACGGGCGGTGACTACCGAATCGATGCTGTGGGATGTGCTGACCATGAAGCGGAATAATATCAATACCATCCGTACGTCGCATTATCCGAATGCGGCCAAGATGTATGCCATGTTCGACTATTATGGCTTGTACACTATGGATGAGGCTGACTTGGAAGACCATGCCAACCAGTCCATCAGTGACATGGTATCGTGGATACCGGCGTTTGTAGACCGTATTGACCGGATGGTGTTGCGCGACCGTAATCATCCGAGCGTCATTTTCTGGAGTCTGGGTAATGAGGCTGGAGGCGGTGAGAACTTCCGTGACTGTTATGCAGCTGCCAAAAAACTGGACAGCCGTCCGGTGCATTATGAAGGTACACGCGACGGAAAATCATACGGAGGTAACCGTTTCAGCGATTTCTATTCCAAGATGTATCCAAGCATGGACTGGATGGATGAACACGTGAGTGCATTCGAAAAACCTCTCTTTGTTTGTGAATATGCGCACGCCATGGGAAATGCCATCGGTAACCTGAAAGAATATTGGGAAAGTATTGAAGGCAGTAAGGCTACGATTGGAGGAGCCATCTGGGATTGGATAGACCAGGCGATTTACGAACCTCATGAAATGAAGAAAGGGATTTATCGCTTGCATACAGGGTATGACTTCCCGGGCCCGCACCAAGGTAACTTCTGTTCAAACGGTATCGTCCCGGCCACACGGGAAGAATCACCGAAGCTGAAGGAAGTGAAAGCCATTTATCAGTATGTAGGCTTCAAGTGTCTGGGTATGGATGCGGCACACAATGTAGCCAATATTCAGGTGACCAATAAATATGCGTTCCTGCCGTTGAACGGATTCGACTTGAAGTGGGAGACGGTAAAGAATGGAGAGATTGTGGGAGCCGACAGCTTGAAACTGGATGCGGTGCTTCCGGGCGATTCTGTGGCTCTCAGCCTGAAGCTGGCAGGTGTCAGTCTGTCGAATGCACAGAAGAATGGCGACGAGGTGATGGTAAATCTGCATGTGCGGATGTTGTCGCCTACCGTATGGGCAGAAGTAGGACATGAGGTGGCTTCCCGTCAGTTTGAACTGACTGAACGGGCAGCATTGCCGGAACTGGCTGCGAAGAAAAAGAAAAACAACTGGGACATTCGGGAAGATGAAAAGCAGGTTTCAGTGGCGAATGAAAAGGTACGTGCCGTATTCGACAAGGCTACAGGCCAGCTGACCCAGTTGTCTATGGGCGGTAAGGATATCATCAGCCACAACGGTGGTTTCCTGTACGACAATCATCGCTGGATTGAGAATGACATGTTCAAGGAAGTGGCCAACGGACTGGATGCGGCCGGCACATGCGAAGTGAGCACGGAAAAGGGAAAGGTACAGGTTCGTACTTCCCGTGGAGGCTCTTTGTGTGCTACCAACATTGTGTACACTTTCACTCCGGACGGTGTGTTGGATATGGATGTACGCTTCTCTCCGCAGACTGCCAATTTGCGCCGTTGCGGACTGGTATGCTTGCTGGATTCTACGCTGACGCAGGTAAATTACTACGCACATGGTTCTTGGGAAAACTACGTAGACCGGAAGGATGCTTGTCTGGTGGGCCGTTACACTACTACGGTAGACGAGATGGGTGAAAAGTATGTCAAACCGCAATCCATGGGCAACCGGGAAGGTTTGCGCAGTCTGGATTTGACCGACATGTCCGGTAAAGGTATTCGTATCCAGACGCAGGGCAATGTATCGTTCTCTGCGTTGCGTTACACGGACGAGGACTTGATGAACTGCAAGCATACCTGGGAGCTGGAGAAACGCCCTTACGTGGTGTTGCATCTGGATGCCGCACTTCGGGGACTGGGTAACGCAAGCTGCGGTCCGGAGACCATGCTGAAATATCAGATTCCGCAGAAACCGATGAGTTATAAACTTCGTATTTCCGCTTTATAAATCAGAATAACCTAGAAATAATATGAATAAACTTTATCCTCTGGCCGGTATGGTAACCCTATCGGCTGTGACCACCGCCTGTCAGCAGGCTGACAAGCAGGAGAAGAAGCAATACAACATTGTGTACATCATGACCGATGACCATACGGCGCAGATGATGAGCTGTTATGACACGCGCTATATGGAAACCCCCAATCTGGACCGGATTGCAAACGAAGGTGTGCGTTTTACCAACAGTTTTGTGGCCAACTCGCTGAGTGGTCCCAGTCGGGCTTGTATGCTTACTGGAAAACATTCTTGCGGCAACAAGTTCTATGATAATACGACTTGTGTGTTCGACAGTGCACAGCAGACGTTCCCGAAGCTTTTGCGTAAGGCCGGTTATCAGACAGCCATTATTGGGAAATGGCACCTGGAAAGTTTGCCTTCTGGCTTCGATTACTGGGAAATAGTGCCGGGGCAGGGGGATTATTACAATCCGGACTTCATCACTCAGGAGAATGATACTATTCAGAAACATGGGTATATCACCAACCTGATTACGGACGATGCCATCGATTGGCTGGAGCATAAACGGGATGAGAAGAAGCCTTTCTGTCTGATGATTCACCATAAGGCGATTCACCGAAACTGGATGGCGGATACCTGCAACCTGGCCTTGTATGAAGACAAGACTTTCCCGTTGCCGGATAATTTCTTTGATGATTATGAAGGGCGTGAAGCAGCTGCGGCACAGGAAATGAGCATCGTAAAGGACATGGACATGATTTATGACCTGAAGATGCTTCGCCCGGACAAGGATTCCCGTTTAAAAAGCCTGTATGAGAAATACCTGGGACGCTTAGACAGTGCGCAGCGTGCGGCCTGGGATAAATTCTACGGTCCGATTATCGAAGATTTCTATAAAAAGAATCCTAAAGGAAAGGATCTGGCCAACTGGAAGTTCCAGCGTTACATGCGCGACTACATGAAGACGGTCAAATCACTGGATGACAATGTGGGTCGTGTGTTGGATTACCTGAAAGAAAAAGGGCTGTTGGAAAACACGTTGGTGGTCTATACTTCCGACCAAGGTTTCTATATGGGCGAACATGGCTGGTTCGACAAGCGCTTCATGTACGAAGAATCCATGCATACCCCGTTGATTATGCGTCTGCCGGAAGGCTTTACCCGCAAGGGAGACATTACGGAAATGGTGCAGAATATCGACTATGCACCTACTTTCCTGGAATTGGCGGGAGTGGAAGTTCCGTCGGACATGCACGGAGTCTCTTTGCTGCCTTTATTAAAAGGAGAGCATCCGAAAGACTGGCGCAAGGCTTTGTATTACCATTTCTACGAGTATCCGGCCGAACACATGGTGAAACGGCATTACGGAGTACGTACAGACCGTTACAAGCTGATTCATTTCTATAATGATATTGATACATGGGAGCTGTATGACTTACAGGAAGACCCGCACGAAATGCACAACTTGTATGGTCAGAAAGAATATGAGGGAATCGTGACGGAACTGAAGGCGGAAATGGCTAAACTGCAAGAGCAGTACAATGACCCGGTACGTTTTTCTCCGGATCGTGACAAAGAATAATCTTTAAAGTTTGGACAAAAAAAGATGCCCGGACGGCTTGTGAGGAGCAGTCCGGGCATCTTTTTTAGGTATAGGAGTGATTTATTTCAGGAATTTCGCTTCGTTTTCGGCACCTATCTTTTTGATGGCTTGCTGGAAAGCGATGAATCCTCCACCCAGTACCCGGTTGCCTTCGTAGAACACAGCCGACTGGCCGGGAGTGATGGCGGAGGCCTCTTGTTGGAAGCGGACCAGCAGCTGTCCGTTCTCCAGCAGGATTACCTGGCAAGGAATCGACCGGCTACGGTAGCGGATACGCACAGCCAGGTCCTTACAACTGAGCAGCTCGTCCAGACTGGCCACATTATAATCCTCTACCAGCATATACTGGGTCTTGAGCTGGTCGGCATCTCCCAGCATGACTGTGTTTTTGGCCGGATTGATTTTCAATACGTATGCCGGTTTTCCCAAGGCGATTTCCAATCCTTTCCGCTGTCCGATGGTGTAGTAGGCGAAACCTTTGTGCTGTCCCAGTTTCAGCCCTTTGCTGTCGACAAACCATCCCGGACCGATTCTTTCGTCAATGTCGGGGCAATGTTCTTTCAGAAATTCCCGGTAGTCTTTTTCGATGAAGCAGATTTCCATGCTTTCTCCTCCACGGGCTTTGGCCTCGAAACCTTTTGAGGCGAGGTAATCGCGTACGCTGGCCTTCGTCATGCCGCCAAGAGGGAACATCATCCGTTTCAAAATTTCTTGCGGCAGTTTCCATAGAAAATACGACTGGTCTTTCAGGGGGTCGTCGCCGGTCAGGATGTAGCGATAACCATTGATATCTTTTAACTGGCAGTAATGTCCCGTGGCAATCCAGGCACAATTGCACCGGTCGGCCCATTCACAGAGAATCCGTTCCTTGAACAAGGGATTGCACATTACACAAGGGTTGGGGGTACGTCCCCGCATGTATTCATCGATGAAATACTGCACAATGACCTGACGGAACTCAGTCCGTACATCGGCCACATGGTGTTCGATGCCCAGACGGGCAGCCAGCTGTTGTGCCTCAATCACTTCATTGGGCTGGTCGTTTCCTGGGGTAAAATGAGACGCGACATCCCAGGTACGCATGGTCACGCCTACTACCTCATATCCTTGTTCCTGCAGCATGATGCAGGCAGCCGAACTGTCGATGCCTCCACTCATGCCGACCAAAACTCTTTTTTCTCTTTCTTTCATGTAAACGGTGGGTTGAGATTAGAAAAACAATTCCGGTTGACGGCGGGTACTGCACTTTTCGTGGAGGATGGCCGCAAACGGGGTACTGAACTTACGGGCCTCGTTCGGACAATATTTCACGCAGGCACAACATTTGATGCATCTATGGATGTCCGTTTCAATGCCAGTCTGGTCTGCATTGAATTGAATGGCATGGGTGGGGCAGACTTCGATACACTCGCCACAGGCAAAGCAACCCTCCGTGCACGTAGGACATGCAGGTGCCCCCGGAGTCCATGGTTTATAGGGAAAGTTCCCTTTGACGGTCAGTTCGGGAATCGGGGCGCCGACCGCGTGCAATTTTTCCCATTTTTCCAGGCTGTTCTTTCCGAACTCACGGGCTTGTTGCAAGTCGTCGGCATCCGGTCGTCCGGCAGCAATCGGCAGTTCGGGCGTGCTGTAACTGTGCTCTCCAATGAAGGCTCCGGCAGTCAGGGGCACAAAGCCCAGGCTGATGGCTGTATCCCGAAGTTCCAACAAAGCGTCTTCATAATCCCGGTTGCCATATACGACCACGAGAATCGCAGGAGCCCCGTTCCCTTTAAGACGTTGCAAGCGTTGAAGTGCGAGAGCGGGCACACGTCCGCCGTACACCGGGGTTACAATGACGCACAATTCTCCTTCCATCTCGATTGGAGAGGAAGATTCATCCAAGGTCAGGTCGGTTTCCATTCTTCTTCCCATACCGATGCCTTCCCCGATGGCCCGTGCGATTTGAGCCGAGGTGTGGGTGGGGGAGAAAAAAATCAGTCGGTTCCCATTCAGAGGGGTAGTGGTTGATGTCATAAGTTCAATCAGTTTTTGTAGTAGACAAAAATACAATATATAAACGAAATTCGGGATTCTTCATCGGGGATTCTTCTTTTATTCGTACTTTTGTGACCAGACTTTTAGACGAATTTATGGAAGAACAGTTTGATATACGCGATTACAAACCAACCGGAAAGGAGCGTGACTTTGAGAACGCCCTTCGTCCGCTCCAGTTTGAGGACTTCAGCGGTCAGGACAAGGTGGTGGACAATCTGCGCATCTTTGTAAAAGCGGCACGGCTTCGGGCGGAAGCGCTAGACCACGTATTGCTTCACGGTCCTCCCGGACTGGGGAAAACCACACTGAGTAACATCATTGCCAACGAATTGGGGGTAGGGTTCAAGGTGACCTCTGGCCCGGTACTCGATAAACCGGGTGATTTGGCTGGGGTACTGACCAGCCTGGAGCCTAACGACGTGTTGTTCATCGATGAGATTCACCGGCTGAGCCCGGTAGTGGAGGAGTACCTGTACTCGGCCATGGAGGACTACCGCATCGACATCATGATTGACAAAGGTCCTTCGGCCCGTAGCATTCAGATAGACCTGAACCCGTTCACCCTGGTGGGAGCCACGACTCGCAGTGGACTGCTGACAGCTCCGCTTCGTGCCCGTTTTGGTATCAACCTCCATCTGGAATATTACGATGATTCCATTCTGACGCGCATCATCTTGCGTTCGGCACGTATTCTGGATGTGCCTTGCGATGTGGATGCAGCGGGAGAAATCGCTTCCCGCAGCCGGGGAACCCCGCGTATTGCCAATGCCTTGTTGAGGCGTGTGCGCGACTTTGCGCAGGTAAAAGGTTCGGGACGGATTGACGTGGAGATTGCCCGCTTTGCACTGGAAGCCTTGAACATTGACCAGTATGGACTGGATGAGATAGACAACAAAATTCTGTGTACACTCATCGACAAGTTCAAGGGAGGTCCGGTGGGACTGACTACCATTGCCACTGCCCTGGGAGAAGATCCCGGTACCTTGGAAGAAGTGTATGAGCCCTTCCTGATAAAAGAAGGATTCCTGAAGCGTACACCCCGAGGTCGTGAGGTGACCGAACTGGCATATAAACATTTAGGAAAAAGTAAATATAACAGTGAAAAGACCCTGTTTGATTAATTAAGTATTATGGCCGGAATAAAATCTTTGGCAAAGGATACTGCCATTTATGGGCTGAGCAGTATCGTAGGACGTTTTTTGAATTATTTGCTGGTACCTCTCTATACGGCGGTGCTCCCTGCCGCTTCCGGAGGATATGGGGTGGTATCGAATGTATATGCTTATACGGCACTGATTCTGGTGTTGCTGACTTTTGGCATGGAGACGGGATTCTTCCGTTTCGCCAACAAGTCGGACGAGGATGCCGGGAAGGTGTATGCCAACTCCCTGCTGTTTGTGGGAGGACTTTCGTTGCTGTTTGTCGTGCTGTGCATGGTTTTCCTGCATCCGCTTTCTGCCTTGCTGGAATACCCGGACCATCCAGATTACATTGCCATGATGGTGTGTGTGGTGGCACTCGATTCTTTCCAGTGCATACCCTTTGCTTATCTGCGTTATAAGAAACGCCCTATCAAGTTCGCTTCCATCAAGTTGCTGAACATTGTGGGGAACATTCTGTTGAACCTCTTTTTCCTGCTCGTCTGTCCGTGGCTGAATGTCCATGCCCCAGAGACGGTGGACTGGTTCTATAATCCGGACTATCTGGTGGGTTACATCTTCGTGTCCAACCTGATTATGTCGGCCTTGCAGATGTTTTTCTTTATTCCGGAACTGCGCGGGGTATCCTATCGCATGGACAAGGTACTGATGAAGCGCATGGTAAACTATTCTTTCCCGATATTGATATTCGGGCTGGTAGGTATCCTGAATCAGACGGTCGACAAGATGATTTATCCTTATCTGTTTGACGACCGTTCGGAAGGGTTGGTGCAGCTGGGTATATACAGTGCTACGAGTAAGGTGGCGCTGGTGATGGCGATGTTCACACAGGCTTTCCGCTATGCTTACGAGCCGTTTGTCTTTGGCAAGAACAAGGATGCAGACAGCAAGAAAGTCTACTCTTCAGCCATGAAATTCTTCTTTATCTTCTCTCTTCTGGCTTTTCTGGCGGTGATGGGCTACATGGATATCCTGAAATACATGGTGGCTTCCGACTATTGGGAGGGATTGAGCGTAGTGGCTATCGTCATGCTGGCCGAGATTTTTAAGGGCATTTATTTCAACCTTTCTTTCTGGTATAAACTGACCGATGAGACCTACTGGGGTGCTTATTTTTCCTTGATTGGCTGTGCCGTGATTCTGGGGCTGAATATCTGGCTGGTACCGACCTACGGATATGTGGCCTCTGCTTGGGCTTCGGTGGCAGGTTACGGGGTGATTACCTTGCTGTCTTATTTCATCGGACAGAAAAAGTATCCGGTGCGTTACCCTTTGAAGGATATGACACTTTATCTGATCGTCGCTGTGGTACTTTATGTGCTCTCACAAGAAACACCGATTGCGAACCTTTGGTTGCGTTTGGCTTACCGCACAATATTAATATTGGTGTTTATTGCGTTTATTATCAAAAAAGACTTACCTTTAAGGACTTTACCTTTTGTCGGCCGTTTCTTCCGGTAACAGACAAGAGGAGAAACTTATCAAGTAACCAAATCGGGCTGTTATGGAACTAGGGAACAAACGAAAATTTCTGCTTCGTAAATTTTTCAATGAATATCTGGACTTGAACTGGAGCAAGGAGGATGAGCAGCTGACCGTGGAAACCATCCGCAACGGGGTGGAGTTTAAGGGAACCAACTTGTGGGTCCTGATTTTTGCCACGTTCATCGCTTCATTGGGTTTGAATGTCAATTCTACGGCTGTCATCATCGGTGCCATGCTGATATCCCCATTGATGGGACCTATCATGGGAGTCGGACTTTCCATCGGCTTGAACGATTTCGAGCTGATGAAACGTTCCTTGAAAAGCTATCTGGTAGCCACGTTGTTCAGTGTCACTACTGCCACAATTTATTTTGCCTTTACTCCGTTGGATGAAGTGCAGTCGGAATTGCTGGCTCGTACGTCGCCCACCATCTACGACGTATTCATTGCTTTGGTCGGCGGGTTGGCCGGTATTGTGGCTTTGGCTACCAAAGAGAAGGGAAATGTGATTCCGGGCGTAGCCATTGCTACGGCATTGATGCCCCCTTTGTGTACGGCTGGGTTCGGGCTGGCTACAGGGAACCTGTTGTATTTTCTGGGAGCTTTCTATTTGTATTTCATCAATTCCGTCTTTATCAGTCTGGCCACTTACATCGGCGTACGGGTGATGCACTTTCAGCGTAAGCAGTTTGTGGACAAGGCCCGTGAAAAACTGGTGAAGCGCTACATTATCTGGATTACCATCGGTACCATGTGTCCGGCCGTGTACCTTACTTATAATATTGTGCGGGAAACTTTCTATCAGACTTCTGCGAGTCATTTTATTGCCGAAGAACTGCAGTTCCCTGATTCCCAGATTTTAAGTCGTGAGATTTCGTACGAAAAGCGGGAGATAAAGGTTGTATTGATTGGAAAGGAAGTGTCGAAGGAACAGATTGCCGCCGCACAGCACCGTTTGCCCGATTATAACCTGGCCAAGACCAATCTGGTGGTATTCCAAGGTATGGGAGACGGTAATGCAGTAGACATCAGTAACATCAAGTCGATGGTAATGGAAGACTTTTATCGGAACAGTGAGAAACGTTTGAAGGAACAAGAGGCAGCGATTGACACCTTGCATAAACAGTTGGCTGATTTCTCTGGCTCGGATTGGCTGGGAAAGCAGTTGGGACAGGAAATCAAGGTCCTTTTCCCGGAAATCAAGACCTTGTCCGTTTCCAAGAGTCTGCGTTTGTCTGTGGATAGTTCCCGTGTTGATACACTGACATACGCGATTATCGACTGTCAGCGGGTACCCGACCAGAAAAGTAAGGAAAAAATAGTGAAATGGCTGAAAGCCAAGACGGGCGACACCCATTTAAAGTTGATTGTAGAATAACCTTTGAAGGTCAATTCGCTTCCTTCAAAAATACAAGTATATTTTATGTGCAAAGCGCAAGAACGTTTAGAAGACAACGATCTTGCGCTTTTTTAGAGTATTCCAATACCTTATTTTACTTTTTCTATGCTGCGGACGGCGGTTACTTCTGTGGCTTGCGGATTGGTTGCTTTCCGGGTACAGTAGTCGAATTCGGCCGATTTTTCTCCACTAAATGAATTCCATTTCAAGGTCAGTTTCACGGTCTTTCCCTGTGTATCGGGCAGTCCGTCCAGCTTGAACGCAACCAGTCCGTCTCCCATTCTTCCGTTTGTGTCGCCAAATGCGTTATGGCAGAATTCCACTTCATAGGCGTTATCCGGGTTTTGTGTATTGATTAAGTTTACAAAATGCGGTTGGCCGTTTCCCCAAAGGGTAGCGAAACGAAGTGTCAGGTATCCGTCTTCCGCGATTGTGACCCAGTCGTTGAGGATTTCTACCGGATCGTTTCCATACGTTTCAAGGTTTGCTTCTTCTCCCAAGTTCGGTGCCATCGGTTTAGTCAGAATACTGTCAATCCAGTTGACGAAGACCGCTTTGTCGTATCCTTGAGGTGCTTCCTCCGAAAAGTCAAAATTGGTCAGTGCCCTTACTTCTTTGTCACCGAAAGGAGAGGTGGTCATGTTTACCGGGCGTAGGGTTGTACTGTCGTCAAGTTGCAGGTAGGGAGTATTGTCGGCACTCAGTTTTACGGTGACCAGTGCGTTGGCATAATAATGTGAAAGGTAGAAATCATTGTCATCATTCTGACAAGACTGGAATCCCACAGTGAAGCATGCCCCCATTATGAACATGAGACTTTTGTAGATAAATGATAGCGTTTTCATAATGCATTTTTAAGTTATTTCTTTTATTATTTTATGTATAAAATGCATAATACGCTGGATTCCTGCATCTCAAATGGTTAAATGGTGTTTTGTTTTGCGTAAGGACATAAAAAAAGCAGCTACGAAATTCGTAACTGCCTGCTATTCTTCGTGGACCAGCCAGGGCTTGAACCTGGGACCTCCAGATTATGAGTCTGTTGCTCTAACCAACTGAGCTACAAGTCCGAAATCCAAATAAAGGTTTGGAAATGCGGTACAAAAGTAATGGTTTGGCCTGATATCTGCAACATTTGTCGGAAAAAAAATGATAAAAAAAACTAATGGACAAGATGCTTTCAATATATATTGTATTTTTGTGAACATTAATATTTAATTATCAGACGTATGTCACAGAATATGCATGATTCTCATTTTAAGGGACTGACTGATCAGGAGGTCCTCCAAAACCGACAAAAATATGGAGTAAATTTATTGACGCCTCCCAAACGTCCTTCTATTTGGAAACTTTATTTGGAAAAATTTCAAGATCCTGTCATAAAGATTTTATTGGTAGCAGCTGTTTTTTCGCTTATAATTTCAATTATTGAAAGTGAATATGCAGAAACGATAGGAATATTCTTTGCTATCTTTCTAGCGACAGGGATAGGATTTTATTTTGAGTATGATGCCAACAAGAAATTTGACTTGTTGAATGCAGTAGGAGAAGAAACTCCTGTAATGGTGATACGTAACGGTAAGGTACATGAAGTGCCTAAGAAAGATATTGTAGTAGGAGATGTGGTCATTCTGAATACGGGTGATGAAATCCCAGCCGATGGAGTACTGCTTGAAGCCGTTTCTTTGCAGGTGAACGAATCAACCCTGACAGGAGAGTTGATGGTAAATAAAACGACGGATGAAGCCCATTTTGACGAGGAAGCTACTTATCCATCTAATTCTGTGATGCGTGGAACGACGGTAACAGACGGTCATGGAGTGATGCGAGTGGAAAAGGTAGGAGATGCGACAGAGATTGGTAAAGTAGCCCGACAAGCTACAGAGCAAAGTCAGGAGCAGACTCCTTTGAATTTGCAATTGAGCAAACTGGCCGACTTGATTGGAAAGGCGGGATTTACCATTGCCGCATTGACTTTCGTTATTTTTACCGCTAAAGATTTGTATGCTTATCTGCATGTTACCTCGGTGAACGACTGGCATCAGTGGCTTGAAATTGCACAGATTGTATTGAAGTATTTCATGATGGCGGTTACCTTGATTGTAGTAGCTGTACCCGAAGGGTTACCAATGAGTGTAACACTGAGTTTGGCTTTGAATATGCGTCGTATGCTGAAAACCAATAATCTGGTTCGTAAGATGCATGCGTGTGAAACGATGGGGGCCATTACGGTGATTTGTACAGACAAGACCGGTACGTTGACGCAAAATCTGATGCAAGTACATGATGCTCAGTTGGATGAAAGTCGAAAGGAAGTGATAGCAGAAGGTATAGCAGTCAATTCTACGGCTTTCTTGGAAGAAAAAGAGGCAGGAAAGCCTTCGGGGGTGGGAAATCCTACGGAGGTTGCCTTGTTGCTGTGGCTGAATAGCAAAGGAGAAGATTACATTGCCTTGCGAAACCAGGCGAGAGTGGTAAATCAATTGACATTCTCGACCGAAAGAAAATACATGGCTACACTGGTGGAATCTCCTGTATTGCATGCACGGGTGTTGTATATAAAAGGTGCTCCGGAAATCGTGATGGGAAAATGTGGACTGGAAGCAGATCAGATAACGCATTATAACGAGCAGCTCTTGGCTTATCAGAATCAGGCAATGCGTACTTTGGGCCTGGCTTACAAAATTATTCCGGAAACAGAAAGTGTGGATTGTGCAGAATTGGTGAAAGCCGGGGGATTGACATTCTTGGGCATATTTGCAATCAGTGATCCGATTCGTCCGGATGTACCGGAGGCGGTAAAGAAATGTCAGTCGGCCGGTATTCGGGTAAAGATTGTGACAGGAGATACCCCGGGAACGGCTACGGAGATTGCACGTCAGATAGGCTTGTGGACTCCTGAAGACACGGAACGTAATCGTATTACTGGAGTGGAATTTGCGGCATTGACTGATGAAGAAGCATTGGAACGGGTGGTTGACTTGAAAGTGATGAGTCGTGCCCGTCCGATGGATAAGCAGCGTTTGGTGCAGTTGCTTCAGCAGAAAGGTGAAGTGGTGGCAGTGACAGGTGACGGAACCAATGATGCGCCGGCATTGAATCATGCTCAGGTGGGACTTTCCATGGGCACGGGAACATCTGTAGCCAAGGAGGCCAGTGATATCACCTTGCTGGATGATTCTTTCCACAGCATTGCTACGGCTGTGATGTGGGGGCGCTCGTTGTATAAGAATATTCAGCGGTTTATTGTGTTTCAGTTGACCATTAATGTCGTTGCATTGCTGAGTGTGTTGCTGGGTGCCTTTTTAGGTACGGCTTTGCCCTTGACGGTCACTCAAATGCTGTGGGTAAACTTGATAATGGATACTTTTGCCGCTATGGCTTTGGCTTCTATTTCACCGAGTATGGATGTAATGAATGAAAAACCTCGTAAGCGAAGTGATTTTATTATTACTCCTGCCATGCAGAAAAATATTTTTGGAGTAGGAGCTGCTTTCCTCATTATTCTGATGGGATTGTTGTCTATCTTTAAAAATATGCCAGGAGGAATGGATGTGCATCATCTGACTGTTTTCTTCACGATTTTTGTGATGTTGCAGTTCTGGAACTTGTTTAATGCAAGTGTTTTTGGTACAAATCATTCGATTTTCAAGGATGCAAGTCATGCCATGGGAATGTTGGGTGTAGCTTTGATTATTCTGGTAGGACAGATTATAATAGTAACTTTCGGTGGAAAGGTTTTCCGTACAGAACCTTTGCCGTTGGTAGAGTGGGCTTACATTATTGGCGGAACTTCTTGTGTGCTGTGGGTTGGTGAAATTTGGAGAGGCATTAAGCGGATGACACAAAAAAATAAATAAATGAGGCAATTTAAAAATATTATATTTGACTTAGGTGGCGTACTTCTGGATTTGGATATAAACCGTTGTATGACAGAGTTTGAGAAGGTTGGATTGCATGACATCCGTCGGTGGATGACGGGAACCAATGAACTAGGCTTTCTAAAAGAATATGAATGTGGAGGGTTGACAACTCTGCAATTTCGTGAGAAGATTCGTGAAGAGGCTGGGAGAGCCCTTTCTGATGGAGAAATAGACCAGGTATGGAACAGCATGCTGAAGGAAATACCGGAGTATAAACTGGAGCTGTTACTTACTTTGCGTAAGAAATATCATTTGTACTTGTTGAGTAATACGAATGATTTGCACTGGAATGTATGTATTCCCAAGTTTGAATACAGAGGGTTCCGGGTGAATGATTTTTTTACTCATGTATTTCTTTCTTATCAGATGCATCAGGCAAAGCCGGATATTGCAATTTTTCAAACTGTACTGAAAGAGGCAAAATTGGTGCCGGAGGAAACTCTTTTTATTGATGACTCTTTAGAAAATTGCCGTGCGGCTGCTTCTTTAGGGATAAGTGTATTTCATTATGTACCAGGTGATGACCTGGAAATGCAACTTTTAAAATTCATAGACTAATTAAATGGAGATAGTAACGAATTGTACGGCCTCAAATCTTCCTGCATGTGTAGCAACGATTGGCTGTTTTGATGGAGTCCATAGGGGACACCAATATTTGCTTCAGCAGGTTCACAATATAGCCAAGGCAGAAGGGCTTGCTTCATGTCTGATTACTTTTGGCACTCATCCTCGTCAGGTGCTGGACGCAAATTATCATCCTAAATTGTTGACATGTCTGGCGCAGAAGTTTGAACGCTTCGAGCAGACTTCAATAGATTATTGCGTCTTGATGCCTTTTACCAAGGAATTGTCTTTACTTTCAGCCCGGGAATTTATGGAGATTCTCCATGGGGTGTATCATGTACAGACGCTTTTTATCGGTTATGATCATCATTTCGGACATCATACGAAAGAAGAGGGATTTCTTGAGTATCAGCGATATGGACGAGAGTTGGGCATGAGAGTCATGCAATCGAAGGCTTTGGTGGAAGATGGGGTTTCTGTCAGTTCTACTTTAATCCGCTCTTTATTGCAGGAAGGAAAGATTAGGGAGGCTAATTCTTATTTGGGCTATAACTATTATTTGAATGGGCGAGTGGTAGATGGACGTAAGGTAGGACGTACGATAGGTTTTCCTACAGCAAATATCGAACCGTCGTGTGCTGAAAAGCTTTTGCCGGCATGCGGGGTATATGCTGTTTATGTTTATCTGAATAATTCACGGTATGCTGGAATGTTGAATATTGGAAGTTGCCCTACGGTAAATGAGGATGGCCGAGATATTAGCATAGAGGTGAATATCTTTAGATTCTCAGGAGATATTTATGAGCAGACTTTGCGAGTAGAGTTTGTGGATTATGTGCGTCCGGAAATAAAGTTTGCCGACTTGGACAGGTTGACTTTGCAATTGCAGCAAGATAAAGATACAATAAAAAATCTTTTGAATCTGAGAGGATAAAGTGTTGGGCGGCATTCGAAATGTCTGTATCTTTGCTGCGAATTAGATATTTGAATTGAATGAAGACATTTGAAGAACTTGGCGTTTCACCTGAAATACGCAAAGCAATTGAGGAAATGGGGTATGAAAATCCTATGCCTGTGCAAGAAGAAGTAATCCCGTATTTGTTGGGAAACGGCAATGATGTAGTGGCTCTGGCACAAACCGGAACCGGAAAAACAGCCGCATTTGGTCTGCCGCTGATTCAGAAAATTGATGTGGAAAAACGTGTACCACAGGCTTTGGTACTCTGTCCTACACGTGAACTTTGCCTGCAAATAGCAGGTGATCTTACTGATTATTCAAAGTATATTACAGATTTAAAGATTCTGCCTGTGTATGGAGGTTCTTCCATTGACAGTCAGATTCGTAGCCTGAAACGGGGGGTGCATATCATTGTGGCTACTCCGGGGCGTTTGATTGATTTGATGGAACGTAAGGTAGCCCATTTGGAGACAATACGTGACGTGGTGATGGATGAAGCGGATGAGATGTTGAATATGGGTTTTACGGATAGTATCAATGCAATACTGGAAAATGTGCCTCAGGATCGGAATACATTGATGTTTTCTGCTACAATGAGTCCGGAAATAAGCCGTATTGCCAAGTCATACCTCCACGATCCTAAAGAAATTACGATTGGTACCAAGAATGAGGGTAGCAAAAATGTCAATCATGTGGCTTATATTGTCCATGCAAAAGACAAGTATTTGGCTTTAAAACGGATTGTAGACTTTTATCCTCAGATTTATGGCATTATCTTTTGCCGGACCCGAAAGGAAACGCAGGAAATTGCTGATAAACTGATTCAGGATGGTTATAACGCCGATTCGTTGCATGGTGAGCTCAGTCAGGCTCAGCGTGATTTGGTGATGCAAAAATTTCGTCAGCGTCATCTGCAGTTGTTGGTGGCGACCGATGTAGCAGCCCGTGGGTTGGATGTGAATGATTTGACGCATGTCATTAATTATGGTCTGCCGGATGATACGGAAAGCTATACTCATCGGAGTGGGCGAACAGGACGGGCCGGAAAGACAGGTATTTCGATTGCCATTATCAATTTGCGTGAGAAGGGGCGTATGCGGGATATAGAGCACATTATCAAGAAAAAATTCGAGGTGAGTGTGCTTCCTTCCGGTAAGGAAATCTGTGAACAGCAGCTGATAAAAGTGATTGATGACATTGAAAAGGTAAAGGTGGATGAGGAAGAAATTGCCACTTTCCTGCCAGGTATTTATCGGAAGCTGGACTGGCTGGATAAGGAAGATCTGATTAAGCGGGTGGTGTCACTGGAGTTCAATCGTTTTCTAGATTATTACAAGAACGCGCCTGAGATAGAACAACCTAAAGCAAATGATAAGAAAGTCGAGGCAAAAGAGTCTCGTAAAGGTGGTGGAGATAAGGAAAAGGTAGGTCGCAAGGCTGAAAAAGGATATACGCGTTTGTTCTTGAATTTAGGAAAGACGGACGGATTCTATACCAATCAGATTATTGACTTGGTAAACAGAAACTTGAGAAAGGAGCGTATCCAAATAGGACGTATTGATTTGATGCAGAATTTCTCGTTTTTTGAGGTGATTCAAGAGCAGGCTCCTCAGGTGATAAAGGCTTTGAACAAGGTAGTGCTGAATGGCGGGCATAAAGTTTGTGTAGAAATAGCAGGAGAAAATACCGGGAAAAGCGATAAGAACGGAAAGAAAAAGAAAACAGCTGCTGAAAAGACAGCCGATAAGAATTCAAAAGCAGAAAAAACAAAGAAACCGAGTCGAGCGGAAAGAGGATATGTTAATCCCCGTGGCCCAAAGAAAAAAGATGATTGGAAGCAGTTCTTCCAGCAGGACAATCAGCCATTACGGGGAGAAGAGCCAGATTTTTCGGAAGAGGGTTGGGCCAAACGTAGCAAACGGAAAAAATAAATAAAAATCCGGAAGGGAAATTTGTGAACCCTTCCGGATTTTTTTCATTTAAACACGCCTTCTGTAGTCATTTGTATGCGTTTTATGCTTCCGTCCGATTGATAGAAAAGCGGGTCGATACAAATGGACCTTCTGAATCCGCAACCATTAGGGTTGATACTCCCATTATGGTAGATGAAGTAGGATTTCCCTTTGAAGTCAATGATGGCCTGATGGTTTGTATTGGAGTTTCCGGCTATTTCATTGAGAATACCTTTATAAATCCAAGGGCCATTGATGTGCTTGCTCATGGCATAGCATATTTTTTCAGGAAACTCTGAGGCAAATGACAGATAGTACCAGTCACCGTGTTTGTGTACCCAAGGAGCTTCGGTGTATCGGGGTAGGTTGATAGGATGAATAGGTCCGTCCAGCTCTATCATATTCTCTTTTAATTTTACGTGAGTTCGAAATAGTAATAAATATATTTCAGTGATAATTAGAAACATAGCGA